>Ga0194037_1000338_pt1 | contig 36719 bp, 33 predicted proteins | sample JunL306m_MetaG_FD_148653 | JGI IMG/M metagenome (GOLD analysis project Ga0194037, IMG submission 148653) | Anoxic zone freshwater microbial communities from boreal shield lake in IISD Experimental Lakes Area, Ontario, Canada - Jun2016-L304-6m | ecosystem: Environmental > Aquatic > Freshwater >... | reverse complement strand
GGGCAAGAAGACGTCTGATCAAGCTGTTCAGCAAGCATTGCAACAGCTGCAAGGGGGTCTGTTGTAAAGAAGAAGAAGTCACCGTATTCCAATCTGAGTTGAATAAATTGCCAATAACACTAGAACAGCTGACATTCATCAAGCCATGCGGAAAATGCAAAAACGGCAACGTCGAGCGGATCTCCATCGCGGAATCTTGTCCGTTTCTGGAGGACGGCAAAGGGTGCGTACTGGATATTGGTGTAAAACCGCTAGACTGCCTGACATACCCCATTTATCCGCGTGTAAGCTATACCAATGATGAAGAGAAAGAACTTATTGGCATGATGGTTCACAAGAGTTGTTTTTGTGCGGAAAATATTTCTGCCGATGGCGATTTATTGAGTGCCATGCGGTCCTTCTGGGAGCGTGAGCTGAAGAAGATACACGGCGCTGATTTACGGCTGTGGTTTGGCGATTCAAACGAATATTGGCAGGAGAGTAAGCTGATTCTGAGCTGAAGAGATGCGCAGGAGATTGAGGGGTATGTCTGAATTCGCATTTTCATGGATAAGTCCAAAATTGGAGACGAGGGATTTGCAGGAGAAGATTGAACGTTTAAGGAGGCGTGAGTTGCGCAGGATAAATTCCAATAGATAGAGCATTTATAACGCATTATATGTGGAGGCAGATATGATAAGGGGGGGGGGGGCTACCCGCAAGCTTTAATTGAGATTCGTTGCTCAATTATGCTTGAAGGGCAGATAGGTTTGTTTGCTGTACGGAACCTCAAAAAAGGAACTATCATCGGTCTCAGCGACCGGCTTGGAGAGAAACTGTACTCATGGGAAGTGTATGCAATGCTGGATAACCTGACCAAACAGATGATCGACAAATATTGTGCTACCGCAGAAGAAGGCTTCTGGGGGCCTGACGATATCAATTACCTGTCGCTTCCGTGGCATATGAACCACAACTGTTCTGGCAACGTGGGGTTTGATGAACAGGGGAACTTCATTACAATTAGCTACGTGAGGTCTGGCGAGGAACTTTCCTACGACTACGGATTGTTAATAACAAACCCGAGCTTTAAGCTCAGGTGCCGGTGCGGTTCGACAGAATGTAGGAAAACCATCACTGGTAATGACTGGAAGAACCCAGCCTACTGGCGGAAAAACTTGCATATCATGGTGCCAGAACTGCGAAAAATACCAATGGAAACCAAATCATGCAGCAAGGTGTAATTTATCGATGAAAGCAGCAACCCGCATAGCCGAACTCACCTGCGGCATCTCTATAAAAAGCCTCATAAGCTATTCCTTCGACTATCTCCTCTATCCCTTAGTCATATACCGGTTTGGCATCATAACCGGCGGCGCAATTATGATGTTCCTGTCGCTGCTGGCGTGCGTCATTCTGGTTAAATTCTACGACTGGTCCAAGCGAGACTGGCTGGGCATTGAGACAATCAAGGGAATGAAGGATTATCAGGGTTATAGCAAGTTAGGCCGTTTTACTGCCTGGATGCTACGGCGAAGTGACTCGGTAGCTTTTCTCTTCCTCTCCATCAAGGAAGATGCTTTCATCACTATGGTCTTCCTGCGCCACGGCAGCCATCAGTATAACGGCATGTCAGCCAGAGATTGGCGCATTTTCCTTAGCAGTGTTGCAGTCTCTAACATTTATTGGACCCTGGCGGCATATATGGGAATTTCGGTGGTGGAGTGGGTGTGGAAGATAGTAATAATGTAAACATAAGCGAGAAAGCGAAGTTTCAACCAGCACCATGACAGGCCAATACCGCCGGTTAGGCTGTGGGCGTTGGTGCATTAATCACATCGAATTACTGCCGCCCTCACCACAAGGATTTAGCCAATCTTTGGAGGAAGGGTGTCGTTGCGTCAATGTCCAATCGCCAATTGGATAATTCATCTCGTAAAAGAACCGCAAAAAACAGACTTACCTTATGTATTTGGGCGTACCACCCTAAAATCCCTCTCAACGGCTTAAATGCAAGAAACAAAAGCAATCAACAGGCCCAATCAACAACAGCAAGAAACGCGGATGGGCAAGAAACGGTCTCCGACCGGGTAGCCATCCGCCAATAAACACTGCAAGAAACAGAGGCAAGAAACAAAACCTACCGCACTGCGTGGTAATGGTCCACGCAGATGCGGAAAAGTATCCCGCCACCCTCCCCAATAAACAAAATCAAATTCGGATTGAAGAACAACATCATAATCATTGACAGGGCTTATTGTGCATTTCCGGACGCACAAAACCCGACGCCTGGCCTCTGCCCTGCAATACGGGCTTATCCGTTTTGCGGGGCGTTTACCGCTCTCGGTGAGCATGATGCCACTGAAATGAACGAAGGATGTCACGAAAGAGCACAGCTTCATGTGCATGTCGGGGCATCTGTAGAGAAATGGAAGTGGTGTAATGCGAATGTCTTTATGCTCAAGATTAATCCTCTTCTCTCGCGCTGTCACTGATACCCAAATCAGTTACAGCGCGTTTTTTTTGAAATCACACTTACGCCCGCGAAGCGGGCCGCCGCTATTTACGGTAGCGTAATGATTTTCACCCGGCTACCGGGGGGGGGATTGCTCCCCCGGCCGGATTGTCCTATCTCCTTTTAGTGGCCCTGAGGGCCGTGGGCGTTTATATGGACTATGTGTTCAGCCGCTTCGCTGCCTTTGCCAAGGTGGTGGAGCTTTTCCATCATCTGGCTCAAGAACATGTAGGCTCCCAGGGTGGTCTGGCCATGCTTGACCAGCTCGTACACGATAACCAGTGACAGCAGGAAAAGGATTGCGGAAGCCGTCTTCCCGACAACGTTGGATGATTTCATTCTATTAATTTTGGTAGTTGTGTTTTTCTTCATGATTTCTCCCCTTTTGATCCTTAGATTTCCCGAGCCCCCTTGGCTCTGAGTAGTTCGTTTTTGTCCGTGCGGGCTTTGGTGGCGTGCCCTTGTTCCTTGAGTTTCCGTCGCCCCTTCGCACTGACAGGGGCACGAAACTCAAGGTCGGGCACGACCGGCACGGACAAAAACCAAGTAACTGATTAGCCGCAACGCCGATTGACGGACTGGACGGCTGCCGGGGGGCATGACAAAACGAAGTGTTCAGCAAGGACGATCAGAAAAATTGGGGGAGACCACACGTGGGGGAACCGATTTTTTTGAGAGGATCGAAGCGGATTGGCGTGACTCCTGGTGGCCGGTAAGGAGGGAATGAGAAAGCAAGGTGCCTTGAAATAGAAAACGCCTCGATAGAGAGGCGCACCTGGTAAGTCTTTTCTGATGTTTGATGTTGCCTATGCCCTGCAATACTGGTCTGTATCAGTTTTGCCGGGCGTCGTTGCCTGCGGGTGCAATACATTACATGCAAGGTATGTGAACGGATGGCCGCGATTCCGTCTTCTTGCGGCATGACATCCGGGCGCTATCCTTGGCGGGTAATGTTTTGCGCTGCCTCTGTCCGGCAAGGTGTAGCTGCTTCACACGTTGCAGGGCGTATTTGCCTTTATGAGCATGACGCTGATGGAATGGAATGCAGGGCAGCCCGTTTCGCGCGGCTTTATTGTGCGTTACGGACGTAACGGAGTGGAGTGGAAGCGGTGTGATGCGATTGCCTCTGTCCTGTTGGAAGGATTTATTTTGTACGTGGATGTCTTAGGTGGGGTGGTCTTGAGTTGCGCTGTGATAATCAGGCTGTAATAGACGTTGAGTAATGCGGGATATTTTAAGCGACAATTCTTGTCGCAAGAACTATCAAGCGTATTTTGATACCATTTTGATGGCCTGTTCTTTTAACTCCTCCCGCAAATCGAGCGGTTCCAGCACTTCAATCCTGCCTCCAATGCCCAACAGCCACTGGCGCAACTGCCGTGTATCGGCAACCGTGGCCTCCACCAACACATTGCCATCAGCCTGATTGGTTAACTGTTGGCCTTCCGACAGCGGTGTATCTTCAAGCTGGATAGCTGCATCCTGTTCAAAAAGAGCTTTCAGCCGGATTGTTTCATCTCCGGTATGTTTGCCGAATGCTCCGGATGCGATGTATTCATCCAGATTGAATCCCTCCGGTGACAGTGCCGGTTCATTTTGTGGCATGGCTTCAACGATGCGGTGTAACGATATCTGGTGGACGTCCTCTAATTGCCGGTTGTTGTCTACCGTACAGATCAAACTTATCATCCGGTCATGCAGAACTATTCCGAGCGGGTTGACAAACCATAATACCGGTTCTTTTTCGCCCCGCTTCCGGTAGAAGACACTTAAACGTTTTCCTTCCAACAGTGAATCTGCAACAACGGCAAATACCTGCGCCGGTATATTGGGCGGCAACAACGGTTGGCTTCTTCCGATAGTCCTAACCTTGTTCGGCCATTCCGTGAAAGTTTCATTACCGGTCTGGTTCATCAGGCCATTAGCATAACGGAAGTGCGGTTTCAGTTGGTCGTGGATCTCTTTGGGGAACTGATCGGTCATGAAGTCCGCCATCATCCTGTAAGCCAGTACTGCCGAAGGTGTCATAGCCGGAATGTCCAAAGAAGGGCTATCGGCAGTCCATGACCAGCCGTAGGGTTTGTGCAGCTTATCGCAGGTGATGGGAAATGATTGGGAAAGTTTTTCAAGGTCGCGTTGGATGGATCGGTGATGGATGCTTATACCATCGCGTTTCATCAACATAGCAATAGTGGTGCTGTCAATCTTATCGGGATAACGCGGTATCAGCCGCAGTATCATCAGGTTACGGTAGAAGGTGGTCACGAATAACCTCTCAGGGAAAAGCCATGTAGTATAAACCCGCTTTTGTTGATTTCATGCGTTCTGAAAATATCCGGTTAACGATTCGGTCACGCTCCATAACTGCTCCTGTGTCAAGAACAAATCAGTATTGTGCGACAATTTTTGTCGCATAGTTTAATGCTTTGATTCTTTTAAGTAAATCAGAATTTCTGATATCAATTACCGTGATTTTGTCAACTGTATTATGGCACTTAAATATGCGTAACAACTTAATATTGCTGATAAATTGCATTATTTTATTGTATTATTATCTTGACATTATAAAAAATTTGCCATAATATGCTCTTCATGATGAGTATTGTCGGGTAGCTGCTGTTTTTCTCAATATGAATTTAGCTGCCATGAGATTTTTGAATACTCTTAACATATATAAAAAGACTGCGATACCGGTTGTTCAGGTGTCAAGGTCTTTGGATTTACTTCCCTCTTTTATTAGAATGTTGCCGCCCCTGCGACAATACCAACCTGTTCAGGTACACAACTTTTGCATCACAAAGGGAGTAGTGTATCCAAACAGGAAGTCACATAGTAGCTGATCCATATAATGCGGAAAGTATCCCGCCCCCTTCCGATAATCAAACCACAAACCACAAACCACAATCCCCAAGAGCGTTTTTGAATTTACACATATCCGGCACAGAATTACCGTGACGGACAATAGCGGCAACCGCCACCTCCAATTAACCAATATCACCACCCAACCACCCCTTCGGACAAACCTGCCAATGTATCGGCATTTGACCTTCCTGGGACATGAAGTTGAAGCGAAGCGAAAACGCAATGAACCATCACAGCGTATGTTTGTTCTATTTTACAAACAGACGCTGCTAAAAGCACACCATCCGACATAAGCACCAAACCCTGCATTATTACCGACAAAACTGATAATCCCACCTCAATTTGCAATCAACAAAACCTGAGCGACAAAAAATTGTAGCTCCAACATCCCGCCTGTTTCACTGCGTGCAACGCGCAGACACCGGCTTTGTCATTTATGACAAAGTATGGCCGCGTTCCTTCTTTCATCAGTAATGATGAAGATGGGACGTCTCGTCCGGGCACCTGGATTGAGTACCCAGGAATGCTGACGTTTCAGGCTGCATACACTCAACAAAGCTTACTCGCCGTACCGGTTTGCGGCGGCATCTTTCGTGATTGTGCAACGATTAGCACACAGTCAATCATGAAAGCACCAAGTTCAGGGGGTAATTTATGAGTAAATCACATGAACATAAAATAGTACGACAGGTCCGCGACCGCGTCGGTAAAAACTGGAGCCTGGCCTCCAAGACGATCCAGAAGCGTCTCGCCAACCTCAAGGCGATTGGCAAATTTATGGCCATGAGGCAGGGGCTGAACAACATCACGGACATGAAAACCAAACATGTTGATGCTTATGTTCGTCACCTTCGTGAAGAACTACAACTCGCACCGTCAACGCTGCAGGGTTATGTAACCGCCCTGCGGATCCTGGCGCGGGCGATTGGCAAAGCACATATCGTCAAAAGCAATTCAGAACTTGGGGCAACAAGACCCAACACCGACCGCTACAAAAACTGTGAAACACCTTCCGATATGGGAATGCTTTCCAATATCAAAGCGGCTCTGTATGCCAGAAACCCTTGGCAGGGCGCTGCATTTGAGATGCAGGAACATTTCGGACTACGCCTTAAGGAATCAATCGGGAAACACAGGGTTGAACAGATCGACGGCAAACAGTATCTGCTGGTGACCGCCGGATTCGCCAAGAATTCCCTAGAACGGAGAATTGAAATCGTCACCAATGAGCAACTGGCAATCCTTGACAAGGTCAATGCCATCAAGGCAGCACAAGGGTCGTTCGGTCTGATTCCTGCAAACTTGTCGCTGAAACAGGGGTACGATAAACAGGTGAACACTATCCGCAGCCTTGGCGGAACCAAAGCAAATCATGCCAACAGTCATTGCTTGCGGCGTGAGTACGTTCGTGACGAGTATGCCGACATCAAGAAAATGTCGGACAAAGTTGTCAGGAACACCGCCGAAGAAAAGCTGACTAAAGAAATTGGCCATTTCGATACCGGTAAAATAAGACACTACTCAAAGAAATAGCCGATTTCAAACCAACCTTATCAGGGGCTGTATAGCCCGATTCAACCAACTAAAAAGGGGGCCAGTTGTATCGGCCCCCTTTTTTTGTGAAAAATATTTTTCGCGCCTCGCAAATGAAAAGCATCCATGCTGGATTATGTGATTTTCACGATTCGCTTCGATCCGGTCCAACCTGTCAGGATGACTATAGGGGTACACCCAATTTTTCCAACTCTTCCACAAGCAGCCTGTCCCTGTTTTTTTTACGTCACAAAAACCGATGCCTTGCCGTGATAAGATTAGTGTCTAAACCAGCGGTATTTTCATGCAAAACTTCAGTGCCTGCTATCATATTTTAGGGTATTTTGTCAACAATAGTATTGTTGAATCAATATGTTATGAATATTTATTGGTTGCGTGTATTATCGAAAAATGGTATAGTGCGATTGTAATTCGATCCCCTAAAAAGGAAACTGTTTCGCACCTAAAGCACGTGGGTGCGAAGCGATCAACCTAGCTCATCAGGTAATACCCCTCTATTTTTTCCCTGTATAGTTGCGTCTACTGCAATCATCAGCAATATCCGACACCAAGCAAATCAATTTTTCCAGCCAAAATCCCATCAGACCGACGTTTATATTAAGAAATTGGGTGACGGTGACCGCCAGCCATTTCGACAAATTTCACATAACAGTTGAGTGATGCACCGCGTATCACACTTCTGAAATCATGCATCCGGCTGAGGCCCGGATGCATTCGTAACGTGCGACGAAAGGAGGCTCGCACATGCGGGATTTCTTTAGTAAACGCGGTGTCGATATTACTGATGAAGATTACCGGGAAATGAAGGCCAACATCAGGACATTTTTTGAACTGCTGGACAGATGGGATTCTGAACAAAACGTGACAAATCTCCTGGAATTCAGTAAGATACAAACCGATGACCATGCCGAAGGGGGGCACAATGAATAAACAGCGTAACCAGTTATCAGCAGCACCGGCAACAACGGCTAAAACCAAGGCGGTGATATATATACGGGTATCCTCCAAAGAACAGCAAGAAGAGGGTTTTTCTTTGGATGCCCAATTGAAGTTTCTGAATGACTACGCCCGTTCACGCGACATGGAAGTTGTTCATACCTACATGGATGTGGAGAGCGCCAAAGCGGCTGGCCGAACTGAATTCGGCCAGCTGGTCCAATTCCTTGAAAGTCAGCAGGCCTTGCCATCCGGCACATCATCCTGTCAGACGGTGCTGGTGGAAAAAACCGACCGCTTCTACCGAAATATTCATGACCTTGCCATTATCCGCGACTTGGGGGTTACGGTACATCTGGCCAAGGAAAATGTGGTTATCTCGTCTAGTTCCCGCTCTCATGACAAATTCGTGCACGGGCTTAACGTGCTTCTGGCTGAACGTATGGTGGATAATCTTTCTGAGGAAACCAAAAAGGGTATGCTGGAAAAAGCCCGTCAGGGTATCTGGCCATCCTTTGCGCCAATCGGCTTTCAGAACGTGGAAGGCCCTTCCGGAAAACGCATAATTGTTCAGGATGAAGTATTAGCCCCGCTGGTGGCAAGAATGTTTGAAATGTATGCAACCGGCCTGCATTCCATGAAAGACTTATGCAAGGAAGCCGAAAGGATAGGGCTGGTACATCGTAAGAGCTGCAAGAAACTTACAAAAAGCGCCATGTATGACCTTCTGAACAATCCCATCTATTATGGTGACTTCTACTGGAAGGGTATCCTGTATAACGGCAACCATACCCCCATCATCAGCAAGTACCTCTTCGAAAAGGTGCAGCAGATGATGAACAAACGCTCCAGCTGCCCAACCGGACGCCAGAAGCATGACTTCCTGTTCCACGGTCTTATGACCTGCGGTCACTGCGGTTGTGCAATGGTTGCCGAACTCAAAAAAGGTAAGTATGTCTATTACCATTGCACCGGCAACCGGGGCAAATGCCAAGAAAAATACAGCCGTGAAGAATTGATAGATCAGAAATTCACTGAATCATTGGGTCGTATCCAGCTTGATAAAGAAGTTGTGGATTGGATTGTTGAGATAATGAATTCTTCAACCGCCGATGAAAGGTCACAACGGGAAGCCCAGATAGCGGCGCTTGGCCTGCAAAAACAGAAGCTGGAAGCCCGTCTTGACAAGATGTACCTCGACAAGCTGGACGGGATACTTGACGATGAAGAATACAAACGATTAAGCAACAAATATCGAGCAGATTTGTCCGATATGAAGTTCAAGATAGAGCAATTGCAATCCAAAAATCAGGAAAGAATCACTGACAGCAACCGCGTACTCGAACTCGCGCAAAAGGCCGCCAGTCTTTACTCTGCGCAGATTTCGGATGAAAAACGAAAACTGCTGAATTGTGTGTATTCGAACTCCACTTTTGCGGGTGGTGAACTGACCGCAAACTTCAGGAAACCCTTTGATTTAATTGCGATTACCAACGATGAGTACAAACAAAAAATGGCCACTTTTCCGGAGAAAAATGACCATTTAGAGATTTGGCGTCCCCTACCGGATTTGAACCGGTGTCGCCGCCGTGAAAGGGCGGTGTCCTGGGCCAGGCTAGACGAAGGGGACGTAACAGCCGATCACACATGTTCCATTTAAGGAATCAGGCCCAATGATTGTGTGAGGGATGAGTTATATATCCAACTATAAGCTGCAAGTCAACTGTTTTTTAACTCGCCGGCATCTCACCCTTAATTTAACGTTGTCAGAGAGAGCCTCAAGGGCGACATGGAGTCGGCATTCAAGAGACATCATCTCTTCGCTCAGGTGGTCTGTTTCTACTCTTCAGAGCAAACCCAATTAATAGCGAGAGTACCAGAGTCAGTGTTCCGCCAGCTATACCGGAAATGCTTTTGCCAAGCCTGCTCCTCTCAGATTTCTTCTCTTTGCTCTCCTGCTCATTCCATGCAAGCTGTGATTGACGTTTCTCTGACGGTTTGGAGTCCTTTGGTGTGCGGAATGCATAGTCAGGCAAGAATGAGAGCTTTTCCTGAAGAGCAGCCAACGATCCGTATATACCCTGCTCTGATCCCTTCAACTTTTCCTTGCCTGTTATCCTGGTAATCGACCATTCAAGGCCGTCCGGTTTTGTTGAGGCAAACCAGGAACCAAATCCTCCCGCTACCAGGGCTGCCGCCAGAAATGTCAGCGCGAAATCACGCATGGGAAAAGTAGCAATAGGGCAGGTTTCCATGGAGTACTGCAAAATTGACGGATTGGCCTTGTAGATAAACGATACAATCGAGGCCGTGACCAGACCTTCGACAACACCGATGGCCAGGTGAATCGGCTGCATCATAAGCATGAAGGTCCAAAAAGGGAGTGCGGAAATTCCGGACGCAGTAGTTTCCAATACCACCCAGAAGGCTCCCATCTGCAAACCGATGATAGCCGCTGTCATAGATGCGATCGTGATTTTAGCCGAAGAAGGAGCGCTGCCGACAATATTTTTGTAGACTAACGGGTAGGCTATGAAGGCTGGGCAAAAGCCGAGGTTGAATATGTTGCACCCCAGTGCCAGCAGACCTCCGTCGGCAAAAAAAAGCGCCTGAACCACCAATACTGAGGCGATTGTCAGGAAGGCAGCATACGGGCCGAGTAAAATGGATAGTATGAGCCCACCACCGAGATGACCGCTGGAACCGGTAATCGGAATGGTGAAGTTGATCATCTGCGCTGCAAAGATAAATGCGCCCAGAATCCCCATACGCGGTATCCTGCGTTCGTCCGCCTCTGTGCGGATTTTTTTTGAGCAATAAGCGATAGTTCCTGCTGAAACTGCCCACAGCGTCCCGCCAACCGCCGGGGACAGTAATGCGTCTGCCATATGCATGGTGAAACCCTCCTTGCAAGCTGCACGCTTTTTGGAAATTGGTAGCACCATTGAGATACAGAAACAATAATTATGTGTCAAGCACTTATTTTCAAATTTCGTGCTACCGAATAAAGTGTACGTGATCATAGACTTTTAGTACTTGCAACTTCCTACGCTTGACGCTATAGTGCCGCAAATTGCCACTCTCCGAGTCGTACAACCTACCAGGGAAACATCCTCATGGCCTGCGACCTGCGGGTGTCGCTGGAAACAGCGCCGCCCTCCTTTTGAAAAGGGGAAGTTGGTTCATGCGGGCCTCTGCCGTTGGTTCGTTTGCGCCCCTTTTCTATCGAGAGAAGGGGTTTTTGTATTCTTCATCTCCTCGTATGCTGACTTTGGGACTCTGATGGAACTGATTCTGGATGGAATACATACGGCAATAATGTTGATTTTTGCTCTCGACCGCGAGGTGCTGGCGGTCACGCTGCTCTCTTTGGAAATTTCCTGCAGTGCTACGCTGACCAGCCTTTTTATAGGCATCCCAACGGGAGTGCTCCTGGCAATGTCCGATTTTCCCGGCCGCCGTTTTGTTATCAGCCTGGTCAACACCGGTATGGGACTGCCGCCGGTGGTGGTCGGACTTTTCGTGACCATCTTCCTCTGGCGCAACGGGCCGCTCGGTTTTCTGGAAATCCTGTATACCCCCTCTGCCATGATTCTTGCTCAAGCGGTCATTGCCACCCCGATAGTGACCGGCATAACCATAGCTTCGATTCAGAATCTGCCCGCCAATCTCAAATTGCAGGTACGAGCCTTGGGGGCAACCCGTTTGCAGACGGTCTGGATTCTGGTGCGTGAGGCACGATTGCCGCTCCTGGCGGCAGTCATGGCCGGCTTTGGGGGAGTGATATCCGAAGTGGGCGCCTCAATCATGGTGGGAGGAAATATCAAGGGGCAGACACGGGTACTGACTACTGCCACGGTAATGGAAACCGGCAAAGGTAACTTCGATGTGGCTATCGCCCTGTCGTTGATACTGCTGGCGCTGGCTTTTGGGGTGAATTACCTGCTGACGGTTATCCAGCAGCGGGAACGCCCGCGATGAGTGCCGGTACACCCATTCTGGAGATAACAGGCTTGAGGATTCGGCGTGGGGGTGTGCCGGTTCTTGACCTCCCCCATTTTTCAATCGTCGCGGAGGAGAAGGTTGCCGTTATCGGTCCAAATGGTGCCGGTAAATCCAGTCTGCTGTTGGGGATTGCCTGCCTGATAGGGCGGGAAAACGGAACGATCGCATTCAAGGGTGAATACGTCACGCCCGGCGATGAAACCGGGTATCGCCGCAGGATCGCAATGGTTTTTCAGGAATCGCTGCTGTTTGACACGTGCGTGCTGGACAACGTGGCTGAAGGATTACGGATTCGTGGTAAGGGGAGAATGGAAGCCAGGCGGTCAGCCATGGAAAGCCTTGAGCTTCTCAAAGTCGGGCATCTGGCAGAACGTTCGGCCCGCAAACTGTCAGGAGGAGAGGCTCAGCGTGTCAGCCTGGCGCGGGCTTTTGCCGTCAGACCGGAGCTGATCCTGATGGATGAACCTTTCTCAAGCCTCGATTTGCCTACCCGCATTCAGCTTGCTGAGGACCTGGGACGTATTCTGCACGAATCAGGCACAGCTGCCATCATAACAACCCATGACCGTATTGAGGCTTTTCATATTGTGGATCGACTTGTGGTTATGGATGGTGGCGCTGTCGTTCAGGAAGGATGTCCAAACGAGGTCATGGCACATCCAATCAATGCTTTTGTGGCAGCCTTCCGCCGAACAACAAGTGCGTCAATGTCCAGTTTTCCTTTGTAGGTCTTTCACGTCAATTCCTGGTAACAACTTCGTCAACATACCCATCAAACCGTCAGCAGCGTTGCCTCCGCCGGTCACAAGAACATCCGGGACAATCTTGATGCTGCCGTTCTCAATGGCGGTTGCAATCAGCTCCACAATTTTGATCTGCTTGATGGCCTCTTCACCGATTGCCGCCTGCTGTTTACTGTAAGCCTGAGCGGTAGCTTCGCCGATGGCGGCGATCTTGGATGCTTCGCCGTCGCCAATGGCCTTAAGACGCTTACCTTCGCCGGTACCTTCAAGTGCCTTGGCTTCTGCCGAACCTTCGGCCAGGGTGATCATCTCTGCCTTTTTCTGTGTAGCCACTTTCACGGCGATTTCAGATGCAACCAGCGTCGGCTGCTGGTCGGCGGTGGCACGCATTTTCTCCATCTCGGTGCGTTCCGTCTGTGATTTCTGCTCCATCTTGTACATCTCCTGCTGCTGCTCGGCAATGATACGCTTTGTCTGGGTCTGCATCAGTTCTTCAGGCAAGCGGATCTGGCAGATCAGGACCGATACGCACTCCACATGATACTTCTCCAGATCGGCACGAGCACGGTTTTCCGCCTTGGCCTGCTCTTCCGAGCGGCTCTGGAGAAAGTTCATGGCCGAGGCGGTAGAGGCCTGGTTCCTGAATGAAGAGTCAATCATCGGATGGATGACATGCTGAATCAGGTTGTCGATGGAGCCGACCTTGGCCACCATGTAGGGTGCTTGATCCGGGCGGACACGGATAACAACCTTGACCGATACCTGAATCGGAAAACCGTCCTTGGAGATAACCGTAAGCTGGTCGAAGCGGGTGTTTTCCTGATCATCCCAGTCAATGGTGATGTTGGTCGTATCGATAATATACGCCATGAAGGCCCGTCGATTGAGGTAGTAGCGCCCTGGACCGGCGACCTCCTCCTGAATGCCCCTGAACCCTTTCGGCACGACGTACTTCTCTTTGCCTTCTTCAATGGAAGCCCCGGCCTGGGTTGAGCCGAGACGCTTTTTCATCTCTTCCGTAGGGTCTTCGCCGACGTTCGATACCACTACACCGACCTGCCCTCGCTCGATAACGGCGACATTGTCGGTTTCTACACTGAACATGAATGGGTTGATATAATAAGTTCCCGGCCGCAGCACATCCAGTTGCGGGCCTCGCTGTCCCTGCCTGGTCAGAAAGGCTGAGCCGTCCTGGTAATCGTTATGACCGGTTATGGGACAGGCCACGTATTCCCGTTCCGGTAGAGGAATACCGTCCAGTGCAGTGACAAGGCCGACCTTATTGGCTTCAATGACCACTGCGGGCGCGATCTGGACCTGGAACAGATTAAGATTGATACGATAGGTGCCTGGCAAAAGTACGTCAATCTGCGGTCCTTTCTGTCCGCCGTTTTTCAGAAATGCTTCTCCGTTCTCGTAATTCGAATGTCCCGGCACACTCTGTGCCAAAAGACGCCCCATCGGGATGGAAGCCCCATCCTGCGCAGTGACCATACCGACCTCACCCTTGGCGATTACGGCAGCCTTGGCTTTGGTGATTTTGAAGAGATTAGGATGAATACGATAAACACCTGGTGGCAGAATTTCCGTCTGCGGCCCTTTCTGACCGCCGCTTTTGATGAAATCCTGGCCAGACTGGAAAGAGTTGTGGCCGGTCACTACATTGGCAAAGATGCGTCCGGCCGGAATGGCTGAACCATCGGCAGACTCAATCAAACCGATTTCTCCTTCGCTGATTTTTGTGGCGGCGCTTTTGGTTACCTTGAACAGATAGGGGTTGATACGATAGTTGCCAGGAGGGATGATTTCTATCTGCGGCCCTTTTTGTCCACCATTATTGATAAAGGCGTCGCCGTTCTGAAAGGATGAGTGCCCTTCCACCGCCTGGGCAAAGATTTTCCCTTCCGGAATGGCGACTCCATCAACCGATTCCACGATACCGATTTCAAAATCCTTGATTTCGGTGACATTTCCCTTGGTCAGCTTAAAGAGGTAGGGGTTGATCCGATATTTGCCGGGAGGCAGCACCTCGATCTGTGGCCCTTTCTGCCCGCCGTTTTTTATAAACACCTCGCCATCCTGAAAGGAATTATGACCAGCCACGACTGCGGCAAAGATCCTCCCGGCAGGAATGGATGAACCGTCCACCGACTCGATCAGGCCTATTTCGTTTTCAAGTATTTCTGTGAAGACACTTTTGCTCGCCTTGTAGATAAACGGAATCAGAAAGTGCAAACCGGGTCCGAGTGTACGCGCTTGAATTCCGACTTCATTGCCAAGAGCTACAACCCGCCCCTGAGGCATTTTGCAGCCGAACCACCGGCGCTCGATCAGGGCAATTTCATTGCCTCCTACGACGACGACAGACTCGTACAACAGGATGGCCGCAGGAACAAGAAGGGCCAGATAGCCCCAATATTTCAGCACCAATAATTCGAGAATCATAGCCTCTCCTTTCGAATTGCTGCAGAGTTTGAAATCGTGCTCGTCTATGCGCCGTCCGGTGATATCAGTATGTGTTGATATGTGTCGCCATCTCCCGCTCCAGCAGGCAACCGGTGCGCAGGTCGGTGTCTTCGGCGGCATTGATGAGCCGCTTTGCAGCGGAAAGTGATGCCGGAGGATGGCCGGCGATCTTCTCCGCAAAAGAGGTCACCTTCTGCCAGAATTCATGTGCGTCATATACCCTGTCCACGAGTCCCATCCGCAGAGCATCCTCGGCAGCATAGGGATCGGATGTCATGAATATTTCGCGGGCAAAGTTCTTACCAACCATGCGCGGTAACTTGCGGGTGCCGCAGAAACCGGTGATGATCCCGAGTTTCGCCCCGGGGTGGGCGATCTGCAGATTTGCGATTGCAATGCGGATATCGCAGGCCATGGCCAGATCACAGCCGCCACCCATGGTGATGCCGTTCAATGCTCCGATAACCGGCTTGGAGCAGGATTCTATCTGTTCAAAGAGGGATTGGCCAAGTTCGGAGAAATGTAAGGCGTCCGCAGGAGTAAAGTGGACCATCTGGCCTATGTCGGCCCCCACGGCGAATGACTCTCCCGGATAACCGGAAAGGACGATCACATTGACCGCGCGATCTTCCTCGACGTGTGAAAAAGCACGTTTCAGCTCGCGAATCGTTGTCAGGGAGAGCTTGTTGAAGCGCGAACCGGCATCAAGCAGGATGTAACAAACCAGGTTCGTGACTTCTATGCGAAGATTTTTATAGGGCATGTATTCGAAGGGTCAAGGGTCAAGGGTCAAGAGTCAAGGGTCAAGGGTCAAGGGTCAAGGTTTTTGATTTTACTTGACCCTTGCCACTTGACCCTGTTTTTTTACGCTCGTGGATGGACGTTGTTCTTTACCCACCCGACAATATCTTCGGTGGAGGTGCCTGGGGTGAATACCTCGCAAATGCCGGCAGCTTTAAGGGCGGGGATGTCATCCTCGGGGATGACGCCACCACCGAAAACCTTGATATCACCAGCGTCTTTTTCCCTGATGAGTTGCGTGATCCGGGGGAGCAGGGTGTTGTGAGCGCCGGACAGAATCGAGAGACCGACGCAATCCACATCCTCCTGAATAGCGGCCGCAACGATCTGCTCCGGTGTCTGGTGCAGGCCGGTGTAGATGACTTCGAAACCGGCGTCGCGAAAGGCTCGGGCAATAATTTTTGCGCCACGATCGTGTCCGTCCAGCCCCGGTTTACCGACAAGTACCCGCAAAGTTCTTTCAGCCATGGTATATTCCCTCCTGGAAAAATTATTACTACAAAACAGCGGCGCGGGATATTACATCTCGATCCCGATTCTCGCAGGTACTCCCACATTATAATAATGCTTTACCTCCAGCATCTCGGTTACCAGATCGGCCATTTCTATTACCCGTTCATGAGCGTTGCGACCGGTCAGCACCAGTTCGGTCTTCTCCGGTTTCAAGCTGATCAGCTCCAGCACCTGTTCTACGTCGAGCAGTCCAAATCCGACCGCACCGTTGATCTCGTCACAGATGAACAGGTCGTAGTCGCCGGAAGTCAGCAATTCTCCGGCCTGTACGAGAGCTTCCTGGGCTACTCGGCGGTCTTCGGTGATGTCCCTGGTGTTGACCCACCCCGGCCGGCCGGTCTGGATGATGGTAAAGAGCGGCGCCAGTTTCTCGGCGATCAACTGTTCACCGTAGGGACCTCCACCTTTGATGAACTGAAAGAAGCATACCTTGAGGCCGCGTCCAACGGCGCGCAGAGACAAACCGAGCGCAGCGGTCGTCTTGCCTTTACCGTTACCGGTGTAAACCTGTGTGCAGCCTTTGTCGAGAGACATCTATTCCCCTTTGAACTGTGGCTGGCGCTTGTCAAGAAAAGACTGCATTCCCTCACGTTGATCGAAGCTTGAAAAACAGAGCGCAAAGGCATCCCTTTCCAGCATGCAGGCGGTCTGCAGATCGATATCATAACCTGCGTTGATCACCTCACCACCAATGCGGATGGCGTTGGGACTGCGCGTACAGATGTGCGCCATCAGCTCCAGCGCTTTCGGCAACAACGCATCGTCAGCATACAGACGATTGATGAGTCCGACGCGAAGAGCTTCGCCGGCATTGATCAGTTCCCCGCTGTAGATCAGCTCCTTAGCCTTGGATTTGCCTGTCAGCCGAGCCAGACGCTGGCTGCCGCCGCAAAAAGGTATGTTCCCATGCGCTATGTCGGGGAATCCGAAACGTGCCGAGTCAGATGCGACAATAAAATCGCAGGCCAGTGCAAGTTCGAATCCCAGACCGGTGCATGCTCCTGATATGACGGCAATGCACGGCTTGCCGGATTTTTCCAGGCTGAACATGACCTGCTGGCCGAAGCCGGCCAGTGCCGAAGCCTCGCAGGGGGCAAAGGCGACTCCGGTGGAACAGCGACAGAAGCCATCCCTGGTGCCGGTCAGGATGATACCCTTTATACTGCCGTTAGCGGCAAAACCGTCTATCTGGCGCTGCAGAGTCTCCAGGAGCAGTCGCGAAGTGACGGCACTCGACCCCGAAATCGTCAGAACAGCTACGCCGCTCTCTTCTTTATGCAGTTTGCAGAGCTTGTCCGGCAACGGTTTACCCCTGTTTAAGAATGAATAAAATTCAGCGGTGCGACTATAGCAATTCAGCCAATTACGGTCAAGAAAAGCTTTGGAGAAAAGCTCAGGAGTATTTTACCGAAAGTAAAATACTTTGCCGATTATGACATTAACGCTATACTCACCAATAAATAACAATTATCGACAGGGGGACATTTCATGAATCTGCTCGCCACAATCCGCCGGAACGCCGATACGGCCAGAACTGCTGCAGAACAGAACGCAGCCTGGCTCCAGCAGCATATGAGCCCGTATTTTTTCCAGGCCATGTCAGACGAAGTGGATGCTCTGCAGCTCCTTGTGCGGGAAATGTCACAATTGCGCGATAATCGGCATCTTGTTCTTGCGGATCGCGATAAACGGCTGGTGATCGCCTGCGTCAACCGCCCCGGTTCGCTGTATGAAACATTGCGGCGGGTAGGGGAACGGGAAATTTCGTACGCCATGTTCTCGCATTCCAATGCGCCTATGCCGGGTATTGAGGATGAACTTGAAATTCAGCGTTTTGAGTTCGATCGCCGACAGAATAATGTGATTGATCTGAAGCGGGAGGTGGAAATCCCTGACTCGCTTCTGAGGAAGGTTCGTTCTGAAATACGCCGCTCTTTTCCCGATTTTGACCTGAAAAATCTTGATCGGCTGATGAAGATACTCTGGCTGAACAATGAAAATTATATCCGCATGTCGCCCTCTTCCCGTATTGCATACCTGATCTGGCTGTTTGAGCGCGGCAATGCTGCAGGGGGGCTTTTTCTGGATATTGCCCGGGTTGAGCGCGAGGGGCGCTTCGAAACCCGTGTACTGTTTGCTGTCGGTAATCCACCCAGGGATGAGTTTCTGCTACAGGTGCTGGAGGTGTTCAACCGGTTGAACATCGGTATCCGCCGCGCCTATTGTCAGACGATCTCCAACGGCGTTCATCCCTATTTCCTCGGTGCGTTTTTTGTCATAAGCCGCGACGGCGAAGACATCTCTCCACTGAGTAAACTGGCTTCCCGCCTGAAGCGCGAACTCTGTACCACCCAGATCATAGCCATATCTTCGCCGGCTTACCGCGAGTATGTCGTCAAAGGGTTGCTGAGCGGCGAAGATGGCGCACTGATTGACTCATTTATTGCCTTCTGCCACACCAGCCTGGCACATGGACAGCCGGATCGTTTTGGTCCGGAGGATGTCCAGACAGCTTTTTATGATCATCCCGAGATGGCCCAGCTCTTAATCCGGTTGTTTCGCCTGCGCTTTGACCCTGATATGACTGACCGGGAAAAGTCTTACGCAACGGCTTTGACAGAAGCACGCATTGCAGTGGAAGGTTACAACACGGGGCACCGTTGGCTGGACGACATCCGCCGTGCCGTCTATCGCTGTTGCCTGCTGCTGGTCACCCACACTCTGAAAACCAATTTTTTTGTGGTTGAAAAACAGGCGCTGGCATTTCGAATCGATCCGGCATATCTGCGTTTGCTTGCCCACGATTTCACTGCGGATCTCCCCGAGGTTCTCCCCTTCAGAGTTACCTTTTTCTGCAGTCGCTTCGGAGCCGGTTATCACATCGGCTTTTCCGACATCGCCAGAGGTGGTTGGCGAACGGTCATTGCCCGAAGTGCAGATGACTACATAACATCGGCCAATACGCTGTTCCGTGAGGTTTACGTACTGGCCCACACCCAGCATTTGAAAAACAAGGACATATATGAAGGCGGCTCTAAGATGGTGCTGGTGCTGGACGCCTCCGATCTGCAACAGGCCAATATTGAGGATGAGAATTGCCGGCTCTACAAACTGCAGTACGGCATCGCCAATGCTTTTCTGGATATCTTTGTTACCGATGACGGGATTACCAGAGACCGGCGCGTCATTGACTACTATGGTGACGACGAACCGATCGAAATCGGGCCGGACGAGAATATGCACGACGGCATGATCGAGGCTATCGCCAATCTCTCCGGAAAGCGGGGATATATCCTCGGTGTCGGGATCATGTCCAGCAAACGCTTCGGTATCAACCACAAAGAATACGGTGTTACTTCCACCGGGGTGGTCACGTTCGCTGAAATAACCATGGCGGATGCGCTTGGCATCAACATCTACCATGATATTTTCTCGCTCAAGATGACCGGTGGACCGAATGGCGACGTGGCCGGCAACTGTCTGCGCATCATGCTTGAGCGTTGTCCCGGCATGCAGGTGCGTCTGATTCTTGACGGCACGGCTGCACTCTATGATCCAGGCGGTGTCAGCCATGACGGATTGCGCCGAATTGTACTGAATCATGACCTGGATGTCTTTGATCCGCTTTTTCTGCAGGAAGGCGCTTTCATTATTTTCCGGACCGGTCGCCGCATGGAAGGGCTCAAGGAGTCTCATCGCAAGGTAAGTCTTATTAACGGTAAGATGGTGGAGGAGTGGCTGGATATCGACGATTTCTACCGCCTCTACAACAGTCTGATCCTTACTGTCAAGGCCGATCTCTTTATCCCGGCCGGGGGAAGGCCGGAGACGATAGATGGCCAGAACTGGCGATTGTTTCTGGATTCGGATGGTGTTTCCAGCTCCAGCGTCATCGTTGAAGGGGCCAACTCTTTTGTCACTCCTGAGGCCAGAGTGCAGTTGCAGAAGAGCGGCGTTGTGATCATGCGTGATGCCTCGGCCAATAAATGCGGCGTCATCTCGTCTTCATACGAGATCATCGCAAATCTGCTGCTTTCAGAGCGTGAATTTCTTGATCACAAGGAGCGCTACGTCGGTGATGTCCTTGCTATTCTCAAAAAACGGGCCGCCGACGAGGCGCTGCTGATACTCAGGAGGAGCAGAGAGCCAGGAAATACACTACTCTATAGCGAAATATCAGAGATCATCAGCCAGAACATAAATAGTCTCTATTCGCGTCTGTTCGAGTTTTTCTCGGCCCGTCCCGAACTCTGCCTGCAGGCACCTTTCCGTCAGGCGCTTATAAACCACCTGCCCCGTATGCTGCAGGAAACACCTGCCTTTCGTATGCGGGTGAGTAAGTTGCCGAGCAAATACCAGTGTGCCATCCTGGCCGCCGAGATCGGCTCTTCGCTGGTCTACACCGGCAGCCGGGATGCGGATTTCGAGGATATGATCAGGAGGCACCTGAGGAGAGTGCTATAAAAGAAGCTTTTTAAAATGACGTTTTCCGTGGTATCTTTTATCCGACAAGGATAATTCGAAAAAGAGTTTCCTGTTACGGGGTGGGTGTGGGAAAGGTTGCCATAGAAAATATTGAAATCGGAATGGTCCTGGCGAGTGACGTGCATGACCGATCAGGACGGATGCTTCTGGGGGCCGGAGTGGAGCTGACTCAAAAACATCTGGTCATCTTTCGCACGTGGGGGGTGCCGGAGGTCGATATTGCCGGACAGGGGAGTGATGAAACTGCAGATCAGGTGCCGGCGGATGTTGATTCACGGGAGTTGGCTGCTGCTGAACAGGCTTTGATACCACTCTTCCGGCATACGAATCGAGATCACCCTGCCATTGTCGAACTGATGCGGTTTGCTGCACTGAGGAAGGTCCATCATGGCATTGCCTGATTATCCGGCCACCACTCTTGAACGCCTGGTGGAAGAGACCAGTACGGTCTATTCTCTCCCATTGTTCTACGAACGTATGAATGAGACGATCAACCACCCCCGCAGCTCTATTGAAGACATTTCCAAAATTATTACCGAAGATCTGGGACTCACTGCACGGCTGCTGCGCTTGGCGAACAGCCCGATGTTTGGCTGTTATGCACGGGTTGACTCCATTACAAAAGCGGTTACCATCATCGGTACCCAACAATTGCGTGATCTGGCGCTGGCAGCTTCGGTCATGGGAATATTCAAGGGGATTCCGGAAGAGCTGCTGAATATGACCTCGTTCTGGCGGCATAGTATTGCCTGCGGCATCATTGCCCGCAGTCTTGCCGTCTACCGGCGCGAGTCGAATGTGGAACGGCTTTTTGTCGCCGGCATGCTTCACGATGTGGGACAGGTTGTGCTGGCTGCAGCCCGCCCCGAGGCGATTCGTGAGCTTCTGGAGGCTCAAAGAGATACCGGCAGGCTTTATCCGGAACTGGAGCGGGAGCGGCTGGGCTTTGATCATTCCGGTTTGGGCGGCACGTTGCTTAACAAGTGGAAGATTCCTGCCAGTATTGTCGAGCCGGTGGCTTGTCATCATAATCCCGGATCTGCCGAACAATTCCGCCTTGAAACAGCTCTGATCCATATCGCGGATATAGTCTGTCAGGCTATTGAGCTGGGGCAGGGAGCTGAGTGGGGGGTACCGCCGCTTGATGAGCCGGCATGGGAACGGTTGGGGGTGTCGCCCCATATACTGGGATTGGTTCTGAAACAATCGGAGTCCCAGATTGCTGAGACTTTTGCTATTTTGTCAGGTGGGGCCGATGACTGACCTGAGTGTCACCAGATCGCAGGAATTTCTCGAGGAGCGGGTCAGTTATCTTGAGGAGTCCAATCGGCGCTACATGTCGATCCTGGAAATGCTGGCCTCCAGCAGTGAATTTCAGGGTGATCTCAGCCGTGCCAAGGATGGAGAAGGAATTTTCAGGGCAACAGTCAGCCAGCTTCGGCGGCTTTTTTCGTTCCGGAGCATGGGTTTTTTTGACAGTCAGCCTGATGGTGGTTTTGAGCTGCTTGTTGCTGATCCTGCCGGGGCGTATGACACTCTGCAGACTCTGGTTGAGGCGCGCATGATGGATGGTACATTTGCCTGGGCGCTCAACCGCAATCAGGCGGTACTTGTTCCGACAGATAGGGGAGAAACCCTTCTGTTGCAGGTTGTGGCCACCCAGTCCCGTATCCGGGGGATGTTCGCCTGCACGTTGCCGGGCAGTTCGACCGCAATGGATGTCGCCGCACTGAATGCTCTTTCGATAGTACTGTATACCTGTGCCTATGCTCTGGAAAGTACCGTGTTGTATGGAATGCTGCGCGATCATACCCAGCATCTGGAGGAACGGGTACAGATGAGAACTCTTGATCTGGAAGAGGCCCGCCGACAGGCAGAGGCGGCCAGCCTGGCAAAAAGCGATTTTCTGGCTAACATGAGCCACGAAATCCGCACCCCTATGAACGGGGTGATGGGGATGACGGAGTTGATGCTGCAGGGGGGGCTTACCCCTCAGAAAGAAATGCTTTTTCTGCGTGCCATAAAGGATTCCGCCGAAAGCCTGATGATGATTGTCAATGATATCCTGGATTTTTCCAAGATCGAAGCCGGAAAATTTACATTGGAAAAAAATCCGTTCAGTCTGCGGGATGCGGTGGAGCGCTGTCTGAGTGGCCTGTTCGTGAGGGCCGAGGAAAAGGGGCTCGTGATAGAGCACCGGATTGGCCCTGAGGTTCCGGTTTGCCTCGTGGGGGATCAGGGACGTCTACGCCAGGTGTTGACCAATCTGGTGGGAAATGCGATCAAGTTCTGCCAGGCGGGGCGGATTTCGGTCGATGTTGACCTGACCTCCCGGGAGGCAGATCATGTCATGCTGCATGTTCGCGTGACCGATACCGGTATCGGCATTTCGGAAGAAGCCTGCCGGCGCGTCTTCAACAAGTTTGAGCAGGCTGACAGCTCCACCACAAGAAAATATGGAGGAACCGGACTCGGTTTGGCCATCTGCAAAAAACTGGTGGAGTTGATGGCTGGAGAAATCTGGGTGGAGAGCCGATTGGGGGTTGGGAGCTGTTTTCATTTTACGGTCGGTTTTCTGGTGGGAAATGAAGCTCTGCTGGTGAGCGACAGAGATGCTGCTTTGACTGCCAGCCAACTCCGGCAGGTTCCGCTGGATATTCTTCTTGCAGATGATGTGGAAATAAACCGTGCTTTGGTGCAGGCTATTCTGGAACCTCACGGTCACCGGATCATAAGTGTAGAGGATGGGCAGAAGGCTCTTAAAGCATATGAATCCGAACGGTTCGATCTTGTGTTGATGGATGTTCAGATGCCTGAGATGGATGGACTGCAGGCTACCCGGGCAATCAGGGAATATGACCGCACGATGGGGCGGAGTGCACTTGTACCTATCGTAGCCATGACAGCCCTGGCGGGGAACGAGGATCGTCAGACATGTCTCAGTGCCGGGATGGACGACTATTTGACCAAGCCGATCAAGCCTGCCCAGCTGTTGCAGCTGTTGAATAAATTCTGTAACCGTCCGATAGAATCCGATGAAGCAGCGAATGGGGGCACACCTCAGGAATCGCCGTTGAAAGAGTCGCTGAACGAACATGATGCATCCGTCGCTGTGTTTGCCCAAAGCGAGCTGATGGAACGGCTCGGGGGACGGTCGGAAATGATTCCCCGCTTTGTTGGTCTTTTTTGCAAAGGGGTTACGCCGCATCTGGAAGGGTTGGCTTCGGCACTGGCAGCGGCGGACGCAGATGGAGTGCGGCAGCATGCTCATGCCATCAAGGGATCGGCCGGAAGTATCACAGCGCGGCGTATGCATGAGACGGCTGCAATGATTGAAAAAGTTGCCAAGAGTGGCGATCTGGCGGAGGCGACGCAGCTGCTGTCCATGCTGCAGCAGGAATACCGGGAGTTTACCGAAGTTGTTGCTGCACTGGGTTTTTTCGAAGCTCAGTGACATTATGAATAATGCAACGATAGTTGGTAATTGTTTATCGTCAAAAATTCCCTCCGGAGAGGATGTATAATGGCTGAGAATCAGTTCATAAAAGGTGCCGAGTCGGTCACCCGCGTCGAAGTTAAACGTTACGGGTATACTCTAACGTTTGAGATCAGCATTGACGCCTTGGAATGCCATTGTTTTTATGAACCGTCAACTATAGGAGGAACGCCTCTCACAGAATCGGAGCTGCAGGAGCATCTGTCGCAGCTCAATATAAAAGCGTGGATTATTCCGGAGGCAGCGGCTTCTCTTCTTAATTCCGCAGCAAGTGCGAAGGCTGTGAGCAATCTGTTAATTGCACGGGGGATTCCAATGATCCCCGGCGAAGATGGACAACTGATCCTGAGCGTTTCCGACGACCTTGCTAAAACGGAATCGGAATCGGATGAAGAAATTGCCCAAACCGTAGATTTACGTCATGTACAGTCTTTTCTGAATGTTGATGCGGGGAATCTGGTCGCGACCATTATCCCCCCCGGCTCAGGAACACCCGGCAGATCTGTAGCCGGCAAAATAATTCCACCGCAGCCCGGCGTTCCGATCAAGCTTGCAATGGGGCAGAATGTCCGGTTGAGCGACGATGAACTGAGCATATTTTCTGTGGCAGCCGGGCGCGTCTGCTTGCGCGACGGTGAGATTTCAGTCGAGGATGTCTATGAGATCGACGGTGATGTTGATTTCAAGGTCGGCAACATTGCTTTCAAAGGATATGTCGAGGTTAAGGGTGATGTGCTGGATGGTTTTTTTGTCAAGGCCACCAAAGGGATCAAGATTCACGGGAATATCGGAAACTGTTCAATTGAGTCTGATGGGGATATTTCTTTTTGTGGCATGAATGGCCAAGGCACAGGTACAATCAGATGCGGCGGGTCACTATCCGCCAATTTCATCTATGAGGCATTGATCGAATGCGCTGGCGATATTACTGCAGAAATTGAGATTCGAAGTTCTCACATCAAGTGCCTGGGTATGATCTCTGTCAACAAGGGGGGATTGACCGGAGGTGAGTATTTTGCGTTGGCCGGCATTGAGTGTGGTAGTCTTGGGAGTGTAACATCGCTTCGAACTCGTGTGGTTGCCGGTGTTCACTATGGCGACCTTGAAGAGCTGAACCGCCTGTTTAACGAACTGAAGCTTTTGGTTGCGGAGTTCAGTGCAGCACCAAAAGGAACGATCGATATCAAGGATTTTGCAAAAAAACGCGCCGTAATTACAGAACAGACCCATGAAGTACGTTCAAGAACTCATGAGAAGAGTAATCCGAAGATAAATATCAAAAAGATGCTTTACGAGGGTGTAAGTATAACGCTCGGAATAATCAGTGACAATATTCGTGAAGAACGGAAAGGCCCTTTCAGTGTGATAGAAAATACCATTGAAGGGGGGTTTCGTTTCCTCGGGATGACTCCGCTCTCTTTCAAGGCGCACGTTATAGAACAGACCTTCATGAAACAGCATTTGCTTGAACAGCAGAATCAACGACCAAGTATACAGGAGGATGGGGCATGAAAGCCTTGATAGTTGACGACATGGAAATGAACCGCGAATTGCTTGCCATTTTTCTTGAAGGGCGTGCTTCCGTAGAATTAGCTGAAAGCGGAGAGGATGCTCTGAAGCTGGTTGAAGAGGCTCTCGGCACTGATGAATATTTTGACCTGATTTGCATGGACATCTTCATGCCTGGTATGGACGGACACGAAACTCTCAAAAAAATCAGAGAGATGGAGGCGGCAGCCGGATGCGTGCGAGCGACCGCTTTTATGGTGACCGGCAGCAGTTCACCGGACGACATGTTTGATGCGCTGATGCATGGAGGGTGCGACGATTATCTCACCAAACCATTGATGCAGCAGAGTTTCAGTGATCTTCTCGTCAAGCATGGGCTGTGCTGATTGTCTTTCTACCTGTCCTGTCACCGGGACATGAATTTTGTTTTGATTCCACCAGAGTGCTGTGTTAGAAGTAAAGGCTGTTTCGTTAATTATCTTAATACCGCGATAGAAGGAGTATGCCATGACAACCTGTAACGATAACGCTGCTGCGGCTGTTGTAGCCTTTGTTTCCGGCGCAGTCATCGGTGTGGCCGCCGCACTGCTCCTGGCTCCGATGCCGGGCCGTGAGACTCGTGAAAAACTGTCCGGATTTGGTGAAAACGCTGCCGGACGGATGAAGCGTCTTGCCCGTGAAGCCAAGTTCAAGGTTGCCCCTAAATCCAAAGGGGGTGATTATGAGTATGACGGTGGAGACGCATGGATTTGATCGACTACGACCGATGCAACTGAAATACGGTGCAACCTCTTTTGTCCTCGAACTCCCGCCTGAACAGCTGGCGGGAGTCATAATTCCGCCCTCGTATTCCCATGAGTATTCCCCGGAAGAGATAGTCGCCGCTGCACTTGATGCCAGTCAACCGATAATTTCTTCGTTCAAACCCGGTGACAAGGTCGTTGTCGTTACTTCCGACATCACCCGTTATACCGGCAGTGAAATATATCTGCGGTTGCTGGTGGAGCGGCTTAACCACCAGGGCATCGCCGACTGCGATATGGAGATTCTGATCGCCCTCGGCATTCATCGCAAGCAGACCGAGTACGAACATCAAAAAATCCTTGGAACGTTGCATGGTCGAATACGAGTTACCGACCACGACTGCGACGACCATCGTCAGCTGGTTGTGGTGGGCACGACCTCCAACGGCATTCAGGTCAGTCTCAATCGCAAGGCGGTCGAGGCTGACCATCTGATTCTGACCGGTGCCATTGGATTTCACTACTTTGCCGGTTTCGGCGGAGGCCGTAAAAGTGTTCTGCCCGGTATCGCCAGCCGTCAGGCCTGCATGGCCAGTCATTATACCGTGCTGAATCCCGGCAACGGCAGTGGCAAGAATCTGTACGCGACTACCGGCAATCTGGACGGAAATCCCGTTCATCAGGCCATGGTCGAGGCGTGTGCCATGGCCAGGCCGGACTTCATCCTTAATACTGTTCTGACACCGGACAAGCGTATTATTGCCGCTTTTGCCGGAGAGTGGCGGGAAGCGCACGAAGCCGGCTGCTGTTTTTATCGGGAGCGTTTTACCTTCCCCATGCGGGAAAAGGCCGATCTGGTGATCGCATCCTGCGGTGGTTTCCCCAAAGACATCAATCTGATTCAGGCTCACAAGTCGATGGAGTACGCCTCTCAGGCGATTAAAGACGGCGGCGTGTTGATCCTGCTGGCCGAGTGCCGTGACGGATTCGGCAATTCCACCTTCTTCAACTGGTTTCGTTACAAGAATCTGTTTGAGTTTGAATCAGCACTGCGCACGCAGTACGAGATTAACGGCCAGACCGCTTATTCACTGCTGCAGAAGGCACAACGCTTCCGTATCATCATGGTATCACAGTTGCCTGAACAACAGGTTACGGAGATGGGGATGATTCCGGCTGGTACAATGGAAGCAGCAATGAACATTGCAACCGGTATGATGCCTTCCGACTGGCGGGCATACATTATGCCGGAAGCGGGCAGTGTACTGCCGGTGGTTTTGTAAGACAGCTCCGCAACATAAGTATTCTCCGTACTATCCTTTCATCACGGTATTTTTCGCTTCGTCCCGCCAGTATGCGTTTTGTCGCAAATCAACTGCATCTCCCGTAAATTCAGCTATGCTCACCTCATATTCCAACACCCGAGGAGGTGCAGTCATGTTGAAGCGCACACTATTGTCCCGAAGTTTAATGTTTTTTGTCACAGTGGCACTGTCTGGTACGGCAATGGCTCAAGACCATACGGAAGTCTTTACGGCAGCCCAGGCTCTGTTTGATCGGGGGCTGAACGGCTCAAAGAAGGATAACAAGCTGGCGGCAGAGAAATTTAAGATGCTGTCGGAGCAGGAACACGGCAATCCGCTCTATCTGGCCTATTACGGCAGCGCCATCACCATCAAGTCGCGTGATGCTTTTTTGCCCTGGAACAAATTGAAACTGGGCGAGCAGGGGCTGGATGTCATCGACAAGGCGTTGAAAATGGTTACCCCGGAACATGACACTACCATGATCCAGGGGGTGCCGGTCAGCATCGGGACAAAACTGGTAGCCATCAGCACGTTTCTGAAAATGCCGGATAAATATTTCCATCGCTTTGCCGTCGGGAAAAGTCTGCTGACGGAAACGATGAACAGCCGCGCTTTTGTCGCTGCGCCGACGCATATCCGTTCTGAATTCCATATCCAGGCAGCTGCGGCAGCGCAGACCGACAAGCAGAGCGCGGAAGAGATCCGTCAGCTCAAACGGGCGCTGGAACTTGACCCGCTAGGCCAGGTGTCAGCGACGGTTCACGCACGATTGAAGGAGCTGGGGCAATGACCGCAACAGCCACCAGAAAAGATACAGCTTTGCTTAGTCTGAGCGGAGTGACGAAAACATACCGGATGGGTCAGGCAAGCGTACCCGCGTTGCGTGAAGTCTCTCTGTCGATACAGCCGGGAGAATTTACCGCACTGATGGGACCATCCGGCAGCGGAAAAACCACCATGCTCAATATCTGCGGCCTGGTGGATTACCCCGATTGCGGCAAGGTCGAGCTTGATGGCGCTGATATGGGAGCGTTTGATGAGCAGGCATTGACCCTGGTGCGGCGGGAGAAGATCGGTTTTATCTTCCAGGGATTCAATCTGGTGCCGGTCATGACGACCTTTGAAAATGTCGAGTACCCGCTGTTTCTCTCAGGAGTCGCGGCGGATGAGCGGCGACAGCGGGTCAGCGACATGTTGGCGAAAGTCGGCCTGGCGGATCTGGAGCGCCGCCGGCCCGACGAGCTGTCCGGCGGGCAGCGGCAGCGGGTGGCCATCGCCCGGGCATTGGTGAAAATGCCTAAGCTGATCATAGCCGATGAACCGACCGCCAACCTGGACAGCGCCACTTCCAGCCAGATCGTCGGTGTCATACACGAACTGGGGCGTATGATCGGTACAACCTTTCTGATCGCTACTCACGACCCGCGCCTGACCGTGCTGTGCGACCGGGTGATTACCATGAACGACGGGGTACTGCAATGAAATGGCTCATCTTTGCCGGAAAAAATATCCTGCGAAACCGGCGCAGATCAATTATCACCATCCTGATTACTGCTGTCGGCACGGCCGGAATCCTGGTCGGAGGCGGCTTTGCCCTGTTCACCTACGAATCGCTGCAGGAAATGGCTGCCCGGGACAGCGGGCATCTTATCGTGGCCAGCAGGAATTTCTTTAGCAGCGATGAAGATACTCCCATGCAGTACGGACTTGATAACGTCACCGCAATAAAAAACCGGCTGGAGCAGGACACCGGGGTACGTATGGCGCTGCCACGGGTGCAGTTTTCCGGTCTGCTCAGCAATGGTGATAAATCATCAGTATTCATCGGTATGGGGGTTGACCCTGCCGGCGAATTCTACACCAAAGGTCCGGCGCTGACGGTTGTCTCCGGCAGCACCCTGAGCGCCACTGCCAAAGCCGACGCCCCGGCGGAAATAATGCTCGGTACGGAGCTGGCACGTCAGATGAAGGCGGCACCCGGGTCAGTGCTGACGCTTCTCTCCACAACCACCGCCGGCAGCCTCAATGCGCTGGATGTCACGGTGTGCGGCACTGTCAGTGTCGGCGTTCCGGATGTTGATAAACGCCTTGTTTACGTGAACATTGCCACGGCGCAACAACTGTTGCTGACTGACAGGGTCAGCACTCTGTCGGTATATTTGAAGGATACGAAGCAGACTGATCTTATGCAATCTCAGGTATCGGCACTTTTTCCGCAACAGACGGTGCATACCTGGCGGGATCAGGCCTATTACTACACGGCGGTGCGCAGTCTCTATAACCGGATTTTCGGCCTGTTGGGAATTATTATCGTCGTGATGGTAGGTTTTGCCATATCAAACACACTGGCCATGGCTGTGGTGGAGCGAACGCGGGAAATCGGCACACTGCGGGCGCTCGGCACGTTGCCGCAGCAGATTGTCCGGGTCTTTGCCCTGGAAGGCATGATCCTTGGCGGTACCGGCTCACTCTGTGGCATGCTTGCCGCGCTTTCTACTACAATTATCTTTCTCTTTGCCGATTTCCAGATGCCGCCGCCACCCGGACGGTCAGTCGGCTATCCGTTGCAGATTAATTTCTCCCCGCTGCTCTATATGTTGACGACGTTGGTGCTGGTGCTGCTTTCAGTTGCCGCAGCGTGGTCTGTCAGTAGAAAAATGGCCGCAAAACCTATAGTGGAGGCACTTACCCATGTCTAGAATAATAGTGATTTGCTTCACGCTCTGTACCATAGCACTACAGGCCGAGGCCGGAGACATCGCCAGGTATCTTAAAAAAGCCGACAGCTATCGGCTGGAGGCGGATTCCATGCAGGTTGAGACGGAGGTGAAACTGTTCAAGTCCGGTGCCTTGGACAAAGAGCGTCGCTACACGGTTTATCTCAAGAGTGGTCGCCGTTCGCTGGTACTTATGCAGTCCGCCGGAGAAAAAGGGCAGAAGGTGCTGATGCTGGGGGATGACTTCTGGCAGATCATGCCGCAGAGCCAGCGGCCGATCCGGATTACACCAATGCAGAAGCTGTTGGGCGACGCCTCGGTTGGCGATATTGCCACCATGAGCTGGAGTGAGGATTATGACGGAACTGCTGCCGGTGAGGTTGATCTGGACGGCATCCCTTGCCTGCATCTGAGCCTCGTTGCTAAAAACAAGGGGGTAAGCTACAAGCGCATCGAACTGTTTATCGCCAAAAGTGATTCCCGGCCGGTCAAGGCAGATTTGTACGTTGCTTCCGACAAACTGGCGAAACAGGCGCGCTTTACCGTCGCATCGGCAAAAGGACGTCTGCAGGTAACCGCCATGGCTATCAAGGATCAGATTCAGACAGGAAGGGAAACGGTGATCAACTATCTTTCCCGGAAAGTGCGCAGCGTGCCGGATGAGTATTTCAATCCGATGTTTCTGACGCGCAATGATTTGAAGGAATGAGTCGCGGTAAATATAATTGGATGGTGCAAAATCTGAAAACCAGAATTAAACAGGGATAGACAGGATGAACAGGATACATACATTTGGTTATGATTTTTGCGGAGTTATCCTGTCGATCCTGTTCATCCCTGTTAATAAACGTTTTCCTGTTTTTTGCCTGGCAGTCAGCCTGCTTTTTACAAAACAGGCAGCAGCAACCGATGTGTCCGTCAAGGGCTGGGTCGTACCGGAATACCACACCATCAATACCGCCAGCCCGTTCGCCCTGGGCGCCGGGCAGAGCGGCTTCGGCAAAAGCCGCACACGGGAAGAGCTGGAACTGCGCGCCAGAGCGTGGGATGTCAATCTGGTGGCAACTGCCGCAACCACGGCCACTGAGCAGAGTAAGCCGGAATATGCCGTTACCATCAATGAGCTGAATTACGATATTTCTCTGCTGGGCGAACGGTTCTCTTTCGGAAAAAAGATAGTGAGCTGGGATGTGGGGTTTGGTTTCCGGCCGCTTGATCTGCTGCAGCAGGAAAACCGCCGGACGATTTTTGTGACAACTCTTGAAGGTATCCCTTATCTGTCGTGGGAAAAGTTTTCCGGAAATTCAGCCTGGATGCTGATCTATACCAATCCAGGACATGGAATGGGAGGAGTGGCGAAAAATGATGAATCGGTGGCTCTGAAGTATTACCTGCGTGACGGTACAGCGGACTGGCACGTCGTGGTGCGCTTGAGCGAGCGCCATCATGTTGAAGGTGGCGCGGCGATCAGCACTGTTCCGCTGGAAAGCCTCGAAGTTCACGCTTCGCTGCTGTATCAGCAGCGGTACGAACAAAAGTATAATTCACTGGTTGGATCTGGCGGAATACCTTTGAGCAGCAGTGATCCCATGCGGCTTTATATACGTGAGCATGGCGTAAAGGCGCTGGCCGGATTCACCCTGACCGGCGAGTCAGGTTTTTCTCTGTTGGGTGAAGCGTGGTATGACGCATCAGCCTATAGCGCCGAAGAGTGGCGGGATCTGAAAGCCCTGGCAGCAAGGCAGGCTGCCCTGCCCCGCCAGGGTGCGCCTGTGGTAGCGGTTGCCGGCAACATAGCCTACAACCTGCGCTACTTTGACCGGCCAAACCTGTTGAAAGAAAACCTGCTGCTCCGTCTGTCACATCACCGGGAGGGAGAAAATTGGGAACCGGCTCTTGATATTCTCTGCACTCCGGCGGATGGCGGTCTGGTTGCAACCGCTTCAATAGCCTATTCAGGCAATCACTTCCGCGTAGACAGCGGCATTCGCCAGTATGGCGGCGCACGAGGATCAGCCTACAAGATGCTTCCGGAAGAACGCATAATTTATTTTGCACTGCAGGGGTTCTGGTAATAATTGTGAAATTGGCATGCCTGTAAAGCGAAGCATGAGCGGGCACGTCGTCCGGTGCGTAGTGTGAATTGCTGTGACTGTGGATGCGATGTCACAGGTCAGGCTGATTCTGACGGCAAAGCCGATGAATTGAAATCGATTGCACTCTACCTATGTCCGGCGTGCGCTCAGAAATGCGTCAGCGGGCAGCTGCCGGTGGAGCGGATCAAGGACTATCGCCTGCTGACCCAATTCGGGGAAGGTGGTTTCGGCATGCCAGAAACACCAGTGTATGCCATGGTGATTGCTTTTTACAACTCCGTTACCGGGCAGTTCCCCTATGACTTCCCCAGTCGTGAGGAGTGCGCCCGCATGGTCCGGCGAGGCGAGCGCCCCTGTGATCCTATATCGTTCATTTTGGGTGATGATAAACCGATCCCGATAGAGAAGCGGTTGCCGGGGATTGACCGGAATGTGGCAAGGGCCGTGAATGCGGCGATTGTGAAGGATGAGAAGAAGAGAATCGGGATTGCGGAGTTTGTCAGGGCGTTGGCGTAATAGCTTTGCTGATAACGGATCTTTATTGCAAATATTATTGAAAATATTATACAATAATTTATATAAACTGTGAAGGAGTATCGGTATGGCAACAGTTAATTACAGTATTCCGGATGAAGTGAAAGAGTTGTTCAACACTGCTTTTGCGGGTGCTAACCGGAGCGCAGTCATCTCCGGACTGATGCAGCAGGCTGCCGAACACAAGTTGCGCCTTAAGTGCCGCAGAGAGTCTGTTGATGCATTACTGGCGGATCGTGTCACGGCACAGCAGGTGTCGTCGGCCTCTGTTCAAGCAGCGCGGGAAGAGGTGCGGCAGTGAAACCGGTCATCGTTGTCGATGCCAGTGTGGCAATCAAGTGGTTTGTCTTTGAATCCCCTGATGAAGGAGACACGGATGAAGCTCTTGAACTTTTGCGGGCGTATCGGGATGATCGGATAGAACTCTATCAACCACCAACCTGGCAGGCCGAAGTGTTGGCAGTGCTTGCCCGGATTGTGCCGGACAAGGCGGATCAACACACATGGAAACTGTTGGCACTCGATCATACCGAAGCAGCGGGAAGTTCCGTTTATCTCAAAGCGGTTCAGCTTTCAATTCAGTTGAATCATCACCTCTTCGATACAATCTATCATGCCGCAGCATTGACCCACCCGTCGGCAACCCTGATCACTGCGGATGAGAAATACCGTATCAAGGCAGAGTCGTTGGGGAGAGTGCTTTCGCTCAAGAGATGGGGGGAGATATTTTCGAGTCATGGACAACCTGCTGCGGATTCTGTATCGTTTTCCTGAAAGTCTGGCGGTGTTGCCGGGAGTGGCGCGATCGCCCTGAGGGCGAGGGGGCATTTAATTCTTATGGCAGGCAATTGCAGCAGATTACCAATGATCACACCATGATAATGTTTCCGTTTGGTACGTTGCGATAAATAATCTTCTTGCGACATTCGCTATTCGCGAATAAGGAATAATCTATGAAGCCTCTCTCCATAGCCGTTGATACCGCCTGGCGGCTTGCCGTCTGGGAGGCCTCCGCTTCCAACTCGGAATTTATTGAAAAAGAGCATGACAAGGCCGCTGCCAATAAATGGATAGCCACTGTTGATAATAATTCGATAGTAATAGAACGACAGGAATGCTGACTGGAAACAAATATATAGCCCGCCTCGCTACAACCGCCCTCCCTGGAGTTATGAAAACGAATTGAAAGGGGATGCCACTGACAACAACCCCACCGACACACCTTTCGTGCGGACGTACGAAAAGCATATCTTCACCACCTCCGATAAAAAATATTGTGCGGGATCTCTTTATTGTCATTACCCTGATGTTCGTACTGGCGGGATTGCTGAACCACCTGCTGGAAGGCGGTTATTTCTTCAACCTCCGCTATTGCCTCGCCATCGGCCTGTCAATCACACTTGCATCTCATTCTCTGATGAAATGGCGCAGTGCTGAAAATCTCAACTGGCAAACTTCGCTGGCTGCCATTCTGATCGGAACTGCTACAGGGATTGTGATCGGTACTTTTGCCAACGGACTCAATCCTGTTTCCCTGTTTGAAAAACACCCCGGACTGCTGCTGGCTCTGCTGGTGGTTTCGCTGATCTGCGGACCGGCTATTTCCTATTTTTTCTACTCTCAGACCACCATTTCCGAAACAGCTGCGGCCCTGCGTCTGGAAGAGATCGGGCGAATCTCGTACGAACAGCGCCTGACCGAGGCTAACTTTAAAATCCTGCAGGCCCAGATTGAACCGCACTTTCTCTTTAATACCCTTTCCAATGTGCTCAGCCTTATTCCGACCGAACCGGAAAAGGCCGAACAGATGCTGAGCGACTTTACCACCTACCTGCGAGCATCACTCCAGCAGACCCGCAGCGTCAGGATAAGGCTTGAAGACGAACTGGCCACGGTACGCGCCTTTCTCGATATAATGGCGGTGCGGATGGAGTCCCGGTTGCGTTATCGGATTGAGGTTCAGTCAGAGCTGCTGTCCGTGATGGTACCCCCGCTGCTCATACAGCCGCTGGTGGAAAATGCCGTTCAACACGGCATCGACCCGAAGCCTGAAGGTGGAAGCATCGTCATAAAAGCCGGTTCGTCAGGAGGGGCACTGATACTTGAAATCAGCGACAGCGGTAACGGAATTGCATCCTCAACCCCGATGGGGGTCGGCATGAGCAATATTCGTGAACGCCTGAACCTGTTTTACAACGGGGAAGCCGCATTCCAGGTGCTGCCGAATACTCCGCACGGCACCACAGTACGTCTGACCATCCCGATGATTACTGGAGGCAATCAATGAGCATGACTGACAGAAAGCCCACGGCCATAATCGTTGATGACGAACCGAACCTCTGCGCCATGCTGAAGCGTCTGCTGGCCGTCTGCTGGCCGGAACTGGTCATTGCAGCGGAAGCGCACAACGCCGCCGACGCGCTGCGAATGATTGATGAGCGGCGTCCGGATGTCGCGTTTCTGGACATCCGCATGCCAGGCATGAGCGGACTTGAGCTGGCCACACGGATCGGCACGGCATCCCGAATCGTATTTGTCACCGCTTATGATCAATATGCCGTTCAGGCTTTTGAAAGCGCAGCGGTGGACTACCTGCTCAAACCGGTGTCCTCCGGGAGGTTAAGCACCACCGTTGCCCGTCTGCAAACGCGACTTTCCCAGATTCCCCCTGATTTATCGCCGCTTATTGCAAGACTGTCTGAGCAGATCAAACCGAAAAAACAGTATCTGCAATGGTTGCAGGTCTCCCAGCATAACGACATCGAACTGGTACCGGTGGATGAGGTCGATTACTTCCGGGCGGCTGACAAATATACTTTGGTGGTCAACCGGAAGTCCGAGCGGGTCATCCGCACTTCGCTGAAAGATCTGGAGGACGAACTTGATCCGGAGCGTTTCTGGCGAATACACCGCAATGCCATAGTACGTGTGGCGGCAATCGCCAGAGTTACGCGCGATTTCGGCGGCCTGACCCTTCAGTTGCATCACCATGAAAAAACGTTGGCTGTCGGACGCAGCTACACTCATCTGTTCCGGCAGATGTGACATATTGCCAAGGAGTGATCATGCACATAGGTCCGTTTTCTGAAGAAGGGCCTGCCATTTAAAAGGTCCACACATTTGAGCCTCTTGCAAAAGTATATTCAAAATATTGAATACTTATTTTATTTTAAATATATCATTGTAATATATTTAGCATCACAGCATTTTGTGGTACTGTTCAGTTGCGAAAAAGACCAGTTCCGGGAGAATGCAGGTCTTGCTGAGTTCTTTCATCCAAGCGCCAGGGTCTCCAATGCAGGCGGTACCTATTCCGTTGGCCGCATCTGCATCAGCGCGATAAAACGAAGCAGGCCCATCTTTTCTGAGTTGCGCTGTCCAATTCATCAACGTGCGGTGAGGTATTGATAAAGGAGGTCTCTCCAGGTCACACGCACGGACATGACCATTTTCCATCA
>Ga0194037_1000337_pt1 | contig 36739 bp, 31 predicted proteins | sample JunL306m_MetaG_FD_148653 | JGI IMG/M metagenome (GOLD analysis project Ga0194037, IMG submission 148653) | Anoxic zone freshwater microbial communities from boreal shield lake in IISD Experimental Lakes Area, Ontario, Canada - Jun2016-L304-6m | ecosystem: Environmental > Aquatic > Freshwater >... | reverse complement strand
AATAAATAATATTTAAAAGTTTCTGTGCAATTACTAAATTTTTAACCTAGGAAGATTAAAGTGACAATTTTTCCAAAATATGAATTAAAAAAAAATTATTACAATCTCTTTTCAAAATGTTAGTAATGAGTAGGTCTCATTTAATGCAAAAAACTCTTTAATGCATATGTGACAAAATGCGAATTAAACAAATTGTATATTGACACATCTTTTAGTGAGTGTTTACAGCTTAAAATAAATGCCAAGAATTGCAAAACTAAAAATTCAGGGTTTCAACTTCTTATCATTGCAATTTAATGTTTCAAAAATTAGTAAGGTCTCAGAAAACTGAAATCAAATTATTTTAAAAGAATTTTGAAGAATGTTTTTATCAATTTCTATATTATTAATTTGTAGCAACATATTCTTAAAAAATGTAGTATAAAAAAGATTAAATGACATAATTTTAGTAAGTCATAAGCAAATAGGAACAGATTTTTTAATATTTAATTTTTATTGCATGTTTAAAGTTTTAATTGCCTGTTACACAAATTGGGACACCTCTTCTGAAATCCCTTTTGTATTAAAGAAAAGTGGTGTTGATGTTGTTGACATATTTTCTGGTCCCAAATCATGGCTATTATCAAATTCCTATTTTGATAATTGGATTGAGGCTGATGTGGATAAAAAAATGTATACGAAAAAGCTAATGGATCTTGTTCAAAAATGCGACTATCAATGGGTTATAATGGCTGATGACGAGTTAATCAAGATTATGAATGAAGAAGAAATGGATGAATCTTTATTTAAAAAAATGATGCCTATCAATAAAATTTTGAATCGTTATATGCTTAGTTCTAAGATAGGCTTCTCAAATTTTTGTGAGTCGACGGGAATTCTTACTCCTAAATATGTTATTTACAACCAAACTGAAGATTTAGAGTTGATTAAGTCAAAACTAATTTTTCCAATCGTAAATAAAAGAGATTTCAGTTCTTCAGGAACTGATATGTTTGTAAGTGAGAGTCTTAATGAATTTGAAGCAGACATGAACCAAATTCCAATCAATCAAAATGTACTTATTCAGGAATATATTGTAGGAACTGAAATTCATGTAGAAGGATTATTTTATGATGGGATACTTGTTACTTATACTTGTGCGCATATTGTACAAACATTTTCTACTAAATTTTCGTTCACGACTAGAAAAAGTTATTTTAATGACAGTAATTTAACCCCTCTATTAAGTTTCCTTGGAAAAAAATTGGGATTAAATAGTTTCTGCAATATTGCATATATTTATAAAGAAGAAACCAATCAATACTATTTATTTGAAGTTGACCCAAGACCTAATTCTTGGGTTGCTTACTCCAGATTCATTACTGTCAATTCATTTTTTAATGGTGTAAAAAGAATTATCAATGGGGAATATATAAATGGTTATGAAGAAACTCCAATTTTTAAACATGAAGTAGAAGTAGCTTTACTTTTCAAAGATTTACGTCGTTGTTTTTGGAACAAAGATTTTAAGGGGTTACTTCGTTGGGCATTTAACATCCATGGCTATTGGCGTTTTCTACCTTTTTATGATTTGAAACTAACTAAAAGAATAATTACTTCAATTTGGAATGAAATATTTGCTCCGAAACTAAATAAAATATTTATAAAACCTTAGGATATTATAATACAAAGAACAATTCTGCAATTTTTGATAGATTAGCTTTTATAATTAATCGCTTGCCAATAAACATGAAAAAAATTGTATATACATTTTTTTTATTTGATGCTATTTTTTTCGAATGATGCAATTGCTCAGACTCATATTTTTGCTCAGTTAACAGGTGCCCCAGTAAATACGGTTGGTTGGAATTTGCAGGGTAATGCTAAAGTGGGTAATGTTACAGGCAATATCTTAAGTGAGATCTTTCTTTGCAGTACTTTTCCATTTCAAAGTGGGGCCATTTTTTATAATCAACCTATAAATTTAGGGATCTGCAATAAGATCAACTGATTATAGTCATGCTAAAATCAATTACAATAAAGGTAATATTTATGTGTATGTAAATGGGAATCTGGTTCTCAGTGGGTTTCAAACTTTTAATTTTAAAGGGTATCTTGGTTTTACAGCATCAACAGGTGGCCAGAACGACAATCATTCCATTAAAAATGTATTTATCTACACAGACATGCCTGCTTCGGAAGCAGGCATTGTAAATACTACCGTTTGTCCGAATACCAAAATGCTGATAGGTACTGCAACTGATCCTAATTATGTGTATACCTGGACACCAATTGATGGAATCTCAGATCCAACTATTTCAAATCCATCGCTTATTTTAAATAATAATACTGATACTATTTTTACTACTAAGTATTATGTAAATACTGCTTTTACAACTAATCCAGGCTGTAGTTCGCGTGATAGTATTGAAGTAAATATACTACCGAGACCCAAAGTTAATTTTGGTATGCCTGCAATTTGTTTAGATGACGCACTTGCTAATTTTACTGATAGTAGTTATACGAAAGATCCGATTAGTAAACCATTTTCATATTTATGGAATTTTGGTGATATTTCAAATAGTTCGATTGCTAACCCGAATAGTTCTTTGCTACAAAACCCTGTCCACCATTATGCTGCCCAGGGTAATTATCAGGTTTCTTTGAAAGTAAGTTCTAATACTGGTTGTGTGGATAGTTTGACGCAACCATTTGTTGTAAACGGTGCCAATCCAATACCCGATTTCAAGATCTTACATGCAGCGAATGATTGTAGTAACCAGCCCGTTTTTATACAGGATAATTCCAGTGTTGATTTTGGTTCAATTACTAAATCAGCCATTTATTGGGATAAGATTGCAGCACCTCTAGATTCAGTAGTAGATCTTCGCGTGGTTAAAGGGAAAACATATAGCAAACTATATAACAGCTTTACCCAACCCGCCACAAATACCTATCAAGTTCTATATCGTACTTATTCAGGAATCTCCTGTATGAAAGAAATTACAAAAACAGTAACGATTTTAGCAGCACCACATGTTCAATTTTTACCAATCAATTCCATATGTGATAATGTTGCACCAGTGCAGTTTAATCAGGCTACTGAAATTGGAAACCTTGCTGGTACTGGTGTGTATTTCGGCAAAGGAGTAACAGCAACTGGTGTTTTTGATCCTGTAATTGTAAGTGTGGGAGTTGATTCTATTGGATATCGATTTCTTGCAGTAAATGGATGTGTGGATACAGCTTATCAAACCATTACTATTTGGCAATCCCCGACAGTAAATGCAGGTCCAGATTTTTTTGTGCTGGAAGGAGGGACAACACAAATGAAAGCAGTAGCTGCTGGCAATCAGTTATCATATTTATGGTCTCCTTCAGTTTTCTTGGACGATCCAACTATTTTAATGCCTGCATGTTCTCCAAAACTGGATACACAGTATATTCTAAAAGTTACCGATATAAATGGATGCACCAATAGCGACACAGTGTATGTAAAAGTTTTATATAATCCATTAGTTCCGAATGTGTTTTCTCCGAATGGAGATAATATCAATGATACCTGGGTAATAAAATATCTGGATAGTTATCCCGATTGTGTGGTACAGGTATTTACAAGGTCGGGACAACCCATCTATTTTTCCAAAGGATATTCAGTGCCCTGGGATGGAAAATATAAGGGACAGTCATTACCCTTAGCAACCTATTATTATATTATAAAATCCGAGATAGGAAAAAAATTATTGAGCGGAAGCGTAACCATTATTCGGTGAGTAGGCATTGAATTCCAATTAAAAATAACTCTACTAATTTAGTTGACTAATATTATTGTAGATTTGCGCCCTAAATATTTCCATGAAAAATTATAAAGCAACTAGATACTTATTTTTATTTGTCATCATATTTCTATCGGCTCATGCTTTTGCGCAAAACAAAAAAAGTTTTACCGCAGATATGTCTGAATGGAAGCAAAAAAGAATTGCGGCATTAAAAGCACCCAATGGTTGGCTAAACTTAACTGGGCTTTTTTGGTTGAAACCAGGAAAGAATAGTTTTGGATCTGATCCATCGAATGAAATAGTATATCAGCATAAAGACATGCCAAAGAAAGCAGGTTACTTTTTATTTGAGAACCATCAAGTGTATTGGGTTAGTGCTGAAAATGTAAAGGTAAATATCAAAGACAGTTCTGTAACAAAAGTATTGATATACGAAGAAGGAAAACAGGGAGCCCCATTATTAGCACTTGGAAATCTTAGATGGAATATTATTCAAAGAGACGATAAGATTGGAATTCGTTTACGTGATTTACAAGCACCTATTGTTACTGCATTCAAAGGTTGCGAAAGATTCAAAGATGATAGTAGCTGGCGTTTGAATGCAAGATTTGAGAAAAAGCAGGAAAATAAATTGTTAATCACAAATGTATTAGGTCAAACCAATGCACAGGAATCTCCTGGAAAATTAATTTTTAGCATTGCAGGGAAAGAATATCAATTAGATGCATTGGGAGAAGGCAATGAATTGTTTATTCTTTTTGGAGACGCTACAAGTGGTAAAAGCACTTATCCTGCAGGCCGTTTTCTTTATACAGATTTACCTGATGCCAATGGAAATACCATCATCGATTTTAATAAAGCGTTTAATCCACCTTGCGCGTTTACGATCTTTGCAACATGTCCGCTTCCTCCAAAACAAAATATTTTACCCATTGCTATTAAAGCAGGAGAAAAAGACCATTTAGGAGGGAGGAGATAGTTAGAGTATCATTAAATTATTGAGATCTCCGATAATTGGGATGTAATTTTAAATTTAATAATGAAAGACCCTCTATTGCCCGACCCTCAGTTATTGGTTGATTTGGTAACCACACGTATGCCTTTTGGAAAGTATAAAGACAGGTTGATCTGCGATTTACCGGATTTTTATCTGGAATGGCACCAACGGAATGGATTCCCTAAAGGTAAAATGGGAATGCTACTTGCTACGATGTATGAAATAAATTTAAATGGATTGAAGTTTTTGCTTGATCCGTTAAAAAAGCAAAACCGCTAAAAAAACCAAACAACATTAAAAAACACCTTTTAAGAAAGGGTTGAAATATTAGTTGATTGCTTTCTATCTTGCACACCTATGCAAACCATCGATTCACCTGAGCATATCTTACAGACTATTTTTGGATATGATAGTTTTAGGCATAACCAAAAGGAAATCATTGATCTGGTTTTAGAAGGGAAAGATGCCCTGGTATTGATGCCAACTGGTGGTGGTAAAAGTCTTTGTTATCAAGTGCCCGCATTATGCTTACCTGGTGTTACTGTGGTAGTAAGTCCATTAATCGCCCTGATGAAAGACCAGGTAGACGCATTGGTATTAAGTGGCGTAAAAGCTGCTTTCTTAAACAGTACACAAAGTATTGCTGATCAGGCGATTTTATCAGAACAATTGCGGAATAATGAACTGAAATTAATTTATGTTGCTCCTGAACGCCTGGTTGGTCAGGATAAACAATTCCTCCATTTTTTGCAAAGCATTTCTGTATCACTTTTTGCTATAGATGAAGCACATTGTATCAGTCAATGGGGGCATGATTTCAGACCCGAATATCGGGTACTGGGAGAATTAAAAGATGCCTTTCCGAATATCCCTATTATAGCACTTACGGCAACTGCAGATGGATTAACAAAAAAGGATATCCTCATGCAATTGCATCTGAATAATCCGCAAGTTTTTGAAAATAGTTTTAATCGTCCCAATATATTTTATACCGTAAAACCAAAGCGTGGGTATTATGAGGAGTTGACAGAATATTTAGAGGAACATAAAAATGATTCGGGAATTATTTATTGTCTGAGTAGAGCAGCTACTGAAAAATTAGCAGCCGATCTTGTAGAAGATGGATTTCAGGCTGCTGCTTATCACGCTGGATTAGAAAAAAATCTAAGGGATGAAAGGCAGGATCAGTTTTTAAAAGATGAAATTAAAATAATGGTTGCCACCATTGCTTTTGGTATGGGTATCAATAAAAGCAATGTTAGATATGTGATACACGTTGACTTACCTAAAAATATTGAAGGATATTACCAGGAAACAGGGAGGGCCGGAAGGGATGGTTTGAATAGTGATGCGCTATTGTTTTTTGGAGGTGGGGATGTGATAAAGCTAAAATCATTTGCACAGGTAGAGGGTAATGAGGCGCAGACAAAAATTCTATTGAAGAAATTAGATCAGATGGTTCAATTCTGCGAAACTAAAAGATGCAGAAGAAAATACCTTTTAAATTATTTTGGAGAACCTGCTGCGGACAATTGCGGTAGTTGTGATGTTTGTCTGGGAAACCGCACATTGGTTGATTCAACTTTGATATCGCAAAAGTTCTTAAGCGCGGTAGCTAGGCTGAACGAAAAATTTGGCGCTGGTTATATTATTGATGTGCTAAGGGGCAGTAATTCTGAAAAAATCAGAGCAGAACATAAACAACTTACTGTTTATGGTATTGGAAAAGATTTGAATAAAGACGATTGGCACCATTATGCAAAAGAATTGTTGTACGAAGAATATTTGCAACAATCGAATAGCGAATATCCAGTGCTTCAATTAACAGAAAAAGCAAAAGCTGTTCTTTTCAAAGCCGAAAAAGTGTTTTTAAACTCTCCGGTAAAACAAGTCATAATTAAAGAACCCATTATATTTCAGCAACATTCGTTTGAGAAAGAATTATTTGAAAACCTGAAAAAATTACGAAACAAAATTGCACACGAAGAAAATATACCGGCATATATTATTTTAAGTGATAGTAGTTTATTGGATTTGGCAACTTATCTGCCCCTCAAGAATTCGGACCTGCTAAATATCTCTGGATTTGGTACCTATAAAATTGAAAACTACGGTGCTGCTTTCTTAGAAATGGTACAAGACTATTGTATAGAGCATCAGATGCCTACTAGAATGGAATTAAAGCACCCGTCTAGGAAAAAGCAAACAAGGATTATTAAAGAAAAGGAAACTGAAACAAAGAAGCAGAGTTTTGATCAATATAAAAATGGATATAGTATCGAAGCAATTGCAGAAGAAAGAGGCCTTTCAACAACAACAATAGAAAATCATCTGAGTTATTATATTGGAAAGGGACAGTTAAGTTTAGATGAATTTGTAAAACAATCTCATCAAGAATTAATTAAAAAAGCTGCTGAAAAGCATGGGCGATTAAGTTTGAGAAAATTAAAAGACAATTTACCAGACGGTATCAGTTATGGGGCCATTAGAATGGTATTAAATTCTATGCCGGCTGAACAATAAAAAGCTTTGTTCTTTTAATTGAATTGTCTTAATATATTGCAAGCATATTTAATTTAACTTTAAAACATGGCTGGCAATCATTATTTCAAATATTTTTCTAAGAAAGGAAAGGAAAGTTCAGAACGAACCAGAGATATTTTTGTTGTAAACCCAACAGCAGCTCCCACACGAACAACGGAAACCAGTTCAGATATTCATGTATTTGATTTTACGGCAAATTTTTTAAACGAAACGGAACACCCATTAACAGAAGATTGTTACACTTATAAAGAAAATGGACATATTACTTGGATTAATATTGGGGGAATAATAAAGGAAGATGTTGAAAAAATATGTTCGCACTTCGACATCCATTACTTAATAGTGGAAGATATATTAAGTATTAATCAACGTCCAAAGATGGACGATATGGATACTGTACTTTTTTGTTTGTTGAACATGTTGTATTTCAATGAAACTACCGGTGCTGTTGAGACTGAACAGATCAGTATTTTATTGGGGAAAGATTATGTGATTTCATTTCAGGAAGATAGTAGTAGAGATGTATTTGATAGCATCAGAGAAAAACTAAGAGTTTCTTCAAGTAAGTTAAGACAATCAGGAGCTGACTATTTGTGCTATGCTTTATTAGACATGATAGTTGATCATTATTATATTGTAATGGAAAAATTAGGTGAGAGAATTGAAATGTTGGAAGAAGAAATTATCCGTTTCAGTAACACCAATTCAATTTCCGATATTAATTCCTTGCGAAAGGAAATGATTGTTTTAAAAAGAAATGTAGCACCAGTTAGGGAATTAGTTAATGGTTTTATACGTAGTGATAGCGATTTATTGGAGGAAAGAAATACCAAGTATTTTAAAGATGTTTATGACCATATTGTTCAGGCTAATGATCTGGCAGAAAACTATCGGGATATGATGATCAATTTACAAGACTTATACTTAAGTAATGTAAACTTGAAAATGAATGAAGTAATGAAAGTGATGGCAATCGTAACTTGCTTACTTGCACCTGCAACAGTAATAGGCGGCATATTTGGAATGAACTTTGATAGAATTCCTACACTTCACAATGAATACGGCTTTTTTTCGGCAGTAGCATTCATGATATTAATACCACTTTGGATGTTATTTACTTTCAGAAAAAGAGGATGGTTTTAATATTGTAATAGAAACTATAAAGGTATATTGGTGTACTTCTGAATAACTGCTAGCAAGTCATTTGGATTAAATGGTTTGGTAATACAATCATTCATGCCAAATTCCATAGCTCTACCCTGGATATCCATAGTAATAGAAGCGGTGAGTGCTATAATTGGAATTATTTTGTTTGATTCTCTTATTTTTTTTGTAGCGGTATATCCATCCATCACTGGCATTTGTAAATCCATCAAGATGATATCATATTTATTATCCCGGGCTTTTTCTACAGCAATTTCACCATTGTTTGCAACATCCACCGTTGCCTTCCAATTTTGAAGCATTTTTTCTGCTACCATCACATTGAATTCCACATCTTCAACTAAAAGAATATGAATGTTAGTTAAATCTGGAGCTTCGTTTTTTTGTATTTTATTATTTTCCTCTTGTATGCTGGTACTGCTTTTTTTGAAGCGGAGTGTAAAGTAAAATTTCGAGCCCTTACCCTCTTCACTGCTCAGACTAATATCACTGTTTTGTAATTGAAGCAATAGTTTTATGATGGTTAATCCCAGACCGGAACCGCCATATTCTCTTGTGATATTGGTATTGGCTTGTGTAAATCGGTCAAAAATCATTTCCTGTTTATCAGCAGATATGCCTATCCCAGAATCAATAATTGCAAAATCAATATCAACATATTCCTCAGAAATATTATTTAATAATACTTCAATTGTAATAATGCCTTTTTTTGTGAATTTTATTGCGTTTGAAATCAGGTTATTTAAAATCTGACCAAGACGTATATCATCACCAATAACATAATCTGGAATATCATCATCATACATCAACCTTAGATTATTTCCTTTTTCCTCAGCTCTTAATCGATGAGCAGCACGAAGGTTTTTGACAAAGGTTTTTAAATTCATATCCCTTTCAGCCAAAATTATTTTTCCTTCCTCTAATTTGCCATAATCAAGTACATCATTAATTAGACTTAGCAAATTTTCAGATGAGATCTTCATTACATTTAAAAGCTCCTTCTGGGATGGTAAAGGATCTTGATAATGTAAAAGGTTATTGGTACCTATAATTGCATTGAGAGGAGTACGAATTTCGTGACTCATAATGGAAAGAAATTCGCTTTTAGCTCTTGATGCTTTTTCGGCTGTTTCTTTTGCTAATATTAGATCGGTCTCTAGTTGCTTTGTTTTTTTAATTTGAATTTCAAGAAAGTTAATAATGCTGATCAAATCCTCATCCTTGTCGTCAAAATCATTATTCTCTGTCTCGTCAAGTGCACGAATGGCTTCTTTTAGTTTTACGATGGATGATTTTCGGATATCAATCTGAGCTTGTAAATCTGCATTTACATTTTGATATTCCTTCTCGCTAATATCAAACGCATGATCAGCAATTTTTTTATCACGCTCAAATGCGTGATAACTTTTACTGATCACCTCTAGTAACGTTTTTATTTCTTGATTTTCTTGATAATTACTCGTCAAGAATTTCCGAATTTGCTTTTCTAAAATTGAATGATGTTCCATAATCCGAATCAATAATAAGCTATTGCTCTGAAAAAGTTGTGATTGTCATGGTTTGATTATGTAATTCACAATTAGATAAAGGGTTGAACGGTGAAATTTCTCCATATGAGTAGAATCCGGTTATACAAGTATGATCTCCAAATATCTTCTTTGCAGCAATTAATTCATCCTCTGTTCTTTCTTGTAAAATAAGTTTTCTACCTACACAACTGATCAATACGGCTAAATCAGGCGAATGGTTTGCTTTATCAAATGAATTTTCTGCAGCAGTTGCTGATGCAGAAATTAATTTTTCAAAATTGGCTTTCATAAAACGAACTTTTGAGCCTTCTGGCAGATTGCCCGCAAATGTCATTGACTTCTCTGCGTCATTTACAGATAAAATGGTTCTTACCAGATTCCTATCTGAATTTTCCAGGCGTATAGATAATGGGAATAAAAGTGCAGAACCTGGAAGCTCATCAGCATAGGGGCCTAAATATTCTTTGTATAAGTCAAGTGCTACAGCCCCATCAATTTCATACAAAACGTTTTTATCAGACTTAGTAATGATTCTTTCCTTACCAAATTCATCCCATCCTCCAAGTGAACTATGGCCAATTTTTATATCTTTTCCATAGAATCCAACCGCAACTATATTACCTTCTTTGGCTGCCTCGTTTAATCCAACTACTGTTTTACTAAACCTTGCCGCGTCGCCTGCAAGACCTCCGGTTATAGGTATGTGTTTATGGTTATTTAAGTTTAGTCCGTTTACAATTTCGCTTCCATTTATTTTAGTTCCGTCTGAAATAATAAACAAGCCTGAAAGATCCTCAGTATTTAAAGAATTAAAAAGATGTGTACCAGTTTCAAAACTATCTGCCTGTTCATTTACAGAGGTCTTTATACATCGAATTGTTGCCTTTTCGAACTGAATAGCAGTTATGATTAATGTATCGTCGAATACTTCATCGCCAATAATTTCTCCTGCAGTAGAGCATGAAACGATATCTGCATTTGGAAACTTTGCTTGAATGATATTAAAGTAGGTTTGATTACCAGCTAAATCACCAGAACCAAAAACAATGGCTAATTGAACTTTAGCCGCATCAAAATTTGTGCTGGTATTTCTAATATCCCACTGATCATTTTGAAATTTTATTTGCTGTGTTTGCATTTTTATGGGTTAAATGTTATACCAATTTAGTACCTAATTAGGATGTAACCAATATTTTGTTTAATAGACAATTTTACAAAAGATGAAGGGGCAAAGCATCGGTGATTTCCGCGATAAAAATCGGTGTTTTAACGGAGTTTTATAATAAGTATGATTCTTAATTTTAAAAAAAATTAAAAATGGAATTCAAGGATACATTAATTCAATTTGAAATTAATGATTCGTTAGTAGTAGGCCTGTTAAATGGCGATATTACTTACTGGGAATTTCGTTCAAATTCCCGGGAATTTAAGAAGGTATTTCATGATGGTGTTTTTAAAAACCGCATATCCTTTAATGCTATAAATGAAACAACAGAAAAATTGATTGATGCACTATATCATTCACTTGAGGATCAATTAATTAAAAATCCAATGATTAAGTTCAACGACAGAGAAACACTGGAGCTTATTGGCTTTGGGAATCGAATTTAAAATCTAGCTCTTTGAGCAAATTAGAGCATTCAATGAATCAAATTTGGTCTCCGTCCAATAAATAAAGTAAAAAAACGTTTGTAACGTACGGTTTGTTATCCCAAAAGTCAATGGGTGACATGTAGCAAGAAGCTAATCAGCATGAAAAAAAAACACTCATTTTATATCATTTTAGCGATAATTCTTTTATCCTCATGCATCAAAGCATATGAGCCGGTAGTTATTACGCCAGCACCTATCCCGCCCGTGCCTGTACCTTATGCAATTACTGATGTTGCAGGCGTGTATAAAGGGGGTACTATTTTTGTTGTAAAAGCCTTGCTCGATTCTGTAACATACCGAACAGAGGATGATACCAGCAGTTTTTCACTCACTAATTATTACAATGACACGATCGTTGTAAGTCTCAATACAAGTCAGGGAGTAACCTATAAAAGATATAAGTTGGGATTGATTGATACCCTTCATACAACCGAGGCAACTGTATTTAAGTTCCAAAAGACTTTATTGGATACCTCCTATTACTTATATAATAAGGTTTTTAGTTTAGATGTAACATTATACTATCCTAAAATTCCGAAGAAATCAACTGCCATTATTTCTAATAAGAGTATTGCAGCAAATAACCCTAATTATATCTATACTGAGAACGTAGACATAAGTGCAACCTTGCTAACAAAATAGCCATTTTGTCTTTTCTTTTCGGCTTTATTTTTTGAAATTGTATTGCGGATTAAGTTGTAAATTTATAAAGAATCATTTCTTTTAGATTTTAACTTCTAAATTAGGTACAATGAACAAAAAGCATCCCCATAAACATACCACTGTAAAGAAACCAAAACCCAATCATTTCTGGGTGGTGCTAGTCATTAGTGTTATTATTTGTGCTTATTGGATTAGTAGTTTATTTATCAATGAATATGCCTATAGATATCCAAGTTTGGGCAATGCCTACCAATTACTCTGGCTTCCGATGATAATTTGTATCTCCTGTTTACCGGTATACCTGTTTGTGCATTTAAACAAAGAACATTTTAAAAGAACTTCTGTGTTTTGGATACCTGTGGTATTGATGGTGGCCACAGGTTTAATCATGTTGATCTATAGATAAAGCCTGCACTTCTAGAACTCTTTTATACATCTGATTCATTGTAAGATAGGACCAGACTAGTAATATTTGTGGTTACCCTACGGCAAATTATACCCGCACTTTCAAGCATCATTCTCGAAGCTTTGGCAGAATCTGTGCCTTCATATTTATCAGATAAATAAATGACCTCAGAGATGCCCGATTGAATGATGGATTTTGTGCATTCGTTACATGGGAATAATGCGGTATAAATTCTACAACCGTGTAAATCCATTCCAATATTATTTAGGATGGCATTTAATTCTGCGTGACAAACAAAAGGATATTTTGTTTCTAAGAACTCACCTTGCTTTGCCCATGGAAATTCGTCGTCGTGGCAACCTGCTGGTAGTCCATTATATCCAGTTCCTACTATTCTGTTTTTATTATTTACGATACAGGCACCCACTTGAGTATTGGGGTCCTTACTTCTTTTAGCTGAAAGCAAAGCAACGCCCATAAAATATTCATCCCAGGTAATATATCCTTCTCTTTTTTTCAATGTAAAAATTTTAAGAATTTTATGATAACGAAAGTAAGAATTTTAAAAACCACTGTACCATTTTTCGATGATGGCATCCTCAGGTTTATTTGCATTCTTAAAACTGTATTCGTTCGTTTCTGTATCGTAAATATAATCTAACTGGTACCGACGGAAGTTCGAAGCTGTGTCTTCAATAGCATCCATGATATAGACGACTTCTGCATTTGTCATTGTTGGATGTATGGATAGTCTGATCCAGCCGGGCTTACAAGATAGGTCGCCAGTATGAATCATATCCAAAAGTTCATAAGATTCGATTTCGTTTACGTGTAATAATAAATGCCCATAAGTACCAGCACATGCGCAACCACCTCTTGTTTGAATTCCGAATCGATCGTTCAAAATTTTAACAATAAGGTTATAATGTGCCCCTTTTACTATAAAAGATATTACACCCAATCTTTTTTTATTATTTCCTTCTAATAACTCAACAGTATCCATTTTTGAAAAGCGTTCGAAAATAATTTCGAGTAATTCTTCTTCTCTTTTTTGAATGTTTTCTACACCCATGGCCTCCTTAAGTTTTACGCTCATGGCAACTTTAATACCTTGTAAAAAAGGAGGTGTACCACCATCTTCACGATGTTCTATGTCAGCAATATATTCGTGCACCTTCCAAGGATTGGTATAAACTACTGTGCCACCACCGGGCTGATCAGGTATGATATTTTTGTATATCTTTTTATTAAAGATTAAAACCCCAGAGCTTCCCGGACCACCTAAAAATTTATGCGGCGAAAAATAAATAGCATCTAAATGAGCACCGTTTTCAGTAGGGTGCATATTGATATTAATATAAGGTGCTGAACAGGCAAAATCTACAAAACAAAGACCATCGAATTCATGTATTAATTTAGCTATTTCATGATAAGGAGTTTGAATGCCCGTAACGTTTGAACATCCTGTAATGGCCGCAATCTTGTTTTTTTTATATTTATATTTTTCAAGAAGCTTTCTAAAATAAATTAAATCAACATTGCCATCTGCATCTGATTTTATTATTTCAACAGTTGCAATCGTTTCTAACCATGTAGTTTGATTAGAATGGTGTTCCATATGAGTAACAAAAACTATGGGCTTTAATTCATCATCAATTTGTAAGTAGTCATTAAAAAACTGATGAATACTTCTTACATTTTCTTTTAGTGTTTCTTTTTTTGGAATCATTCCCTTCTTCACATAATCCATGATTCTTTCCGGCATTTTTAGTCCAAGTATCCGCTGTAATTTATTTACTGCACCCGTCATTCCACTGCCACAAAAGATTAAGACATCATCCTTATCAGCTCCCACATGTTTTTTCACTATCCATTTAGCTTCTTCATAAGCTTTTGTCATGAGTGTTCCGGTAATGGTTGTTTCTGTATGCGTATTTGCAAGAAAAGGCATCAGTTCTTGTTGAAGAATATCTTCGATGGGTTTATAGCACCTGCCACTGGCGGTCCAGTCGGCATAAATAATTTTCTTTTCACCTAGAGGGGAAATAAAATTTTGATCTTGGCCAATAATATTTTTGCGAAATTTTTCAAAGTATAATTCAAGAGCTGTAAGTGCTTGCATAAAACCAAATTTATTCGGCCTAAAATTATAGAAAGCATTTCGTAAACCAATTAAAAAGCCATCCCGCCAAATGTTTGGGTGGGATGGCTTAAAATGTAAGAAGTTGAAATTATATTTTTCCGTTTTTAATTTCTTCTACAACTGATGGATCTAATAATGCAGAGATATCACCTACATTATCCAAATCTCCTTCTGCAATTTTGCGTAAAATTCTCCGCATAATTTTGCCGCTTCTGGTTTTTGGTAATCCACTTACAAATTGAATTTTATCAGGTTTTGCAATGGCCCCAATAATTCTGGTAATTGTTTGAATGATATCTTTTCTAACAAGATCAGCTGTGCCATGAGTATCCTGACCGTGTGAGCCTTGATAAATGATATATGCATAAATGCCTTGTCCTTTAATATCGTGCGGATAGCCGACCACAGCACTTTCAACCACACCAGAGTGCATATTAATGGCATTTTCAAGTTCTGCCGTTCCAATTCTATGGCCACTTACGTTTAGAACATCATCTACTCGACCTGTAATTCTAAAGAAACCATTTTTATCTTTTAAAGCACCATCTCCTGTAAAATACATACCGGGATAAGTTGCGAAATAATTGGTTCTGCATCTTTCATGATCTCCATAAGTAGTTCGAAGTATGCCTGGCCATGGACCTTTAATACATAGGTTGCCAGAAATTGTTTCATCTCCCTCAGCCACAATTTCTTTTCCATTCTCATCCACTAATACCATTTGCAATCCTGGCATGGGAAGTGTTGCCCAGCTTGGAACTGCAGGGGTAATGCCGGCCAAATTACTAATTAAACAACCTCCAGTTTCTGTTTGCCACCAGGTATCAACAATTGGGCATTTATGTTTTCCAACATGTTCATCATACCAATGCCATGCTTCTTCATTAATAGGTTCGCCAACTGTGCCCAATACTTTGAGAGAGCTTAGATTTTTGCCTTGTAAAGGGCCTAAACCAAATCCCATTAAACTACGAATGGCTGTTGGAGCTGTATAGAGAATATTGACTTTAAATTTATCTACAATATCCCAGAATCTTCCTGCATCAGGAAATGTGGGAACCCCTTCAAACATCAATGAAGTGGCACCGGCACTGAGTGGCCCATAAATAATATAACTATGACCGGTGATCCATCCAATATCGGCGGTGCAGAAATGGATATCGCCTGTTTGATATTGGAATACGTTAACAAAGGTATAATTGGTATACACCATATAACCTCCACAGGTATGTACAACACCTTTTGGTTTACCGGTTGAGCCAGATGTATATAATATAAATAGAGGATCTTCTGCATCCATTTCAACAGCTGGGTAATCATGTAAACCCAAAGTCTCTACTTTTTTAATTTCATCTTCCCACCAGAGATCACGCCCTTTAATCATTGAAACAGGAGTGCGTGTGCGGGTAGCAACGATTACTTTTTTTACTGTTCTATTACCAATCAATGAATCATCGATCACTGATTTTAAAGGAATATCTTTTGCGCCTCGGTAAGCGCCATCGCAAGTAACAATGTATTCTGCTTGTGCATCATATAAACGGTCAGCAATACTTTGTGCAGAAAAACCTCCAAAAATAACAGAATGAATAGCTCCAATTCTGGCACATGCAAGTACTGCAATTGCCAGCTCTGGTATCATCCCCATATAAATACAAACACGATCACCTTTCTTAACACCGTTATTGTTAAGTACGTGGGCGAACTGACAAACTTTTTCGTGCAGTTTTTTATAAGTGATAATTCTGTGATGTTCTTCCGGATCGTTCGGTTCCCAAATAAGGGCTGGCATATCGCCAGATTTTTCGAGGTGTCTATCGAGACAATTCTCGGTGATATTTAATTTCCCTCCTTTGAACCATTCTATTTTGGGATCTGTAAAATTCCAATTCAGCGTTGTATGCCATTTTTTTCGCCAAATGAAATTTTCAGCCACAGATGACCAAAATTCGGCTGGGTCATCAATACTGCGTTTGTAGTCAGCTTGATATTGTTCAAAACTGGAGATTTGATAAGGGTAGTGCATTGCAATCGATTTAAGGGCTCTAATGTACAGCAGATTTAAAATCTTCCAAGCATAAAGAAAACCATTTTTGCTAAATTAGTATACTCTTGCTAAATTAGTATATCAATTGAAAAAAATACAATCATGAAAGCCAGATTTTGCCCAAAGTGTAAGTCAGATGAAATCACCAAAAGTGGCATTGTAAAGGAGCGTCAGCGATTTCATTGTAAAAAATGCGGGTATCATTTTTCAGTTGAAAAAGAGGGTAAAAGTATTGACCCTTATTATGTAATCAAAGCATTACAGCTCCATATTGAGGGAGTAACTTATAGAGAAATTGAAAGGATTCTTGGTGTTAGTCATGTTAGTGTTATAAACTGGGTTAAAAAATACAAAGTTAAAGCTCCAGAAAACTACGATTACACACCCTCTTATAAAGTACTCACACTCACGGAACTATCGCTATTCATGGCTAATCCGCAAAATTTAAAAAATTCCGGGATGATTATAACTGAATTGGGGGATAAGTATATGATGATCAAATGGGAGCGGCTAAAATCAATGTAATCTCTGCCTAAAAACTAGTAATTTTCTACAAAAAAATATACTATTACCGTAACTATACCAACTATACCATTTTTCATCAACTTTCTTTCTAGGTTCGGAGAACGATTAATTGTTCACCAATCTAAACGCTACCATGAAAAAAAGGATTTTAACTGCATGCATTTTGCTGTCTGTTGGAATTGTAAATGCACAAACCCCCCTTGTAAAAGACAGTATTCATTTAAAAGAATCCCCCACAAAACCTGCCGAGAGAAAGGCCGATCCTGGTTGGGGAATCAAGTTTTCAGGATTTATTCGTAATGATGTTTTCTTTGATTCAAGACAGGTAGTATCTGCTCGTCCGGCAAATCAGGGTGAACTGCTTCTTTACCCTGCCAATGTAAATAATGATATCAACGGAAAAGATATCAATGCCGCTTCTTCGCTTGATATGTTGGCAATTACCACCAGGTTAACTGGAACAGTAACTGGACCAGATGCCTTTGGTGCAAAAACCTCTGGAATTATTGAAGCAGAATTTTTTGGAAATGCAAACGGAAACGAAAACGTTTTTCGATTGAGACACGCAGTTGCAAGATTGGATTGGCCCAAGACGCAACTTGCATTTGGTCAGTATTGGCATCCACTTTTTGTAACAGATTGTTTTCCTGGTGTATTGAGTTTTAATACTGGCATGCCTTTTCAACCTTTTGCAAGGAATCCTCAGATTAGATTAACTCAAAAATTAGGGAATGAAGTCAATTTAATTATTGCAGCAATTTCACAAACAGAAGCTTTTGTAAGTAGTGGTCCGAGTACCAATATTGCATTAGGTGCAGCATCCGCTAGTCAGGCTTATATCAGCAATGCTGTTGTTCCTAATCTACATGCGCAATTACAATACAAAGGTAAATCCTTTTTAGCAGGTGTTGCACTTGATTATAAATCATTAAGACCAGCTCTTAGCGCACCTTCAGCATCAGGGGCTTCTACATTGGTAGTATCAAATGAAAGAGTGAATAGTGTGACATTTGAAGCCTATGCAAAAATCACAACAAAAGCAGTGATTGCTAAAGCAGAATTTTTATCGGGCCAGAATTTGTACGACCATTTAATGATTGGTGGATATTTAGCTTATGGAATAGCACCAGCAATTACTTATAAGCCAATCACTGTAAATTCTTATTGGGTAGAAATAATGGGAACAGGAAAGAAAGTAATTCCCGGAATATTTGTTGGTTATACGTATAACAATGGTGCATCTGAAGATAATGCTGTTGCATCATATACAAGAGGTATCTCAGCAGGAAAAACTTCTATATCAAATGTTTTTCGCGTTGCACCTCGCATTGAAACGATATCGGGTAAATTCAGATTTGGATTAGAAGCCGAAATTACTTCAGCTACATATGGTGCCGCTGGATCTAATGCAAAAGTTACAGGTATAACAAATTCCGTAACAAATAACAGAATTCTATTCATCTCTTCATACTCATTTTAAATTCATAACTTAATTTCTTAAATCTCTAAACTTGCCGTATGAGTAATAACAACGAAACAAAGGGTATCTGGAAAGTGATTGGAGCATCTTCACTAGGAACCCTAATTGAATGGTACGATTTCTATATTTTCGGTAGCCTTGCCGTAGTAATCGCAAACCAATTTTTTCCGAAAACAAATCCAACTGCGGCTTTGCTTTCTACACTTGCAACTTTTGCAGCAGGATTTATTGTACGACCATTTGGGGCCTTGGTTTTTGGTAGACTAGGTGATTTAGTTGGTCGGAAATATACTTTCCTTCTAACATTGGTTTTAATGGGATTCTCAACTTTTGCAATTGGGTGTATTCCTAGTTACGAAAGTATCGGGTTTCTAGCACCGATTCTAGTTCTTGTGTTTCGTTTAATTCAGGGATTGGCACTTGGTGGTGAATATGGTGGCGCAGCAACTTATGTGGCAGAACATGCACCAGTTCATAGAAGGGGTTTCTTTACTTCCTGGATTCAAACTACTGCAACACTTGGATTATTTATATCTCTTGGTGTTATATTAATGACGCGCCATTTCCTTGATGCTGATCAAGCAAAATCTATTGCAAAATTTAACGACTGGGGCTGGAGAATTCCATTCTGGATTTCTAGTTTGTTGGTAATGGTATCAATTTATATCAGGTTACGTATGGCCGAATCGCCAATGTATTCAAAATTGAAATCTGAAGGAAAAACTTCTGTAAATCCTTTGAAAGAAAGTTTTGGACATAAAGCAAATTTGAAAATGGTTTTATTGGCTTTGTTTGGTGCCACCATGGGACAAGGTGTAGTTTGGTATACCGGTCAATTCTACGCACAATCATTTATAGAAAATGTATGTAAAGTTGAGTTTGATCAATCTAGAACCATCTTGATCTTTGGAATTTTATTTGCCACGCCATTCTTTGTAGTGTTTGCTACACTTAGTGATAAGATTGGAAGAAAGTGGATCATGCTTTCGGGTATGTTCCTGGCTATCATTTCTTATAACTATTTGTTTACCTCTCTTTTCAATATTGCAGATGCCAAACAAAAAACAGAAATAGTTGCAAATACTAAAATTGAGACCACTGTAAAAGTAATTCCAAATTCAACTGACTCTATTCGAAAAGTAGTAACGAAATCTTATTTCACAGACGGCATGAGTATGGTGAACACAAAAACCGATACCGCATATTCAACTGCTGGTAAAACAACCAAGAAACCAGTAGTAGCTATTTCAAAAACTTTGAGTAGTAGTGATTATTGGAAAATGGTGGGTATTGTATTTATTTTAATTCTTTATGTAACCTTAGTATACGGTCCTATTGCGGCTTTCCTTGTAGAATTATTCCCAACTAAGATCAGGTACACATCCATGTCATTGCCTTACCATATAGGGAATGGTGTATTTGGCGGCTTAACACCTTTTATTGCAACATTACTTACAACCATTTATGTTGATAATAAGATTGTTGGTTTAATGTATCCTATTGTGATTGCTGCAGTATGTTTGGTTATTGGTGCAGTTTATATCAGTAATAGAATTGATCCAGAAGTTGACCGTTAAACAACCTATTATAAAAATTATAAAAGAAAAAATTATGAATGCTTTAAAAAAATACCTAGGATTAGTTTGGATTGTATTAGGCCCTCTGGCTATCCATTATCTTTTGCAAACAGCAAGTAGCGAAATCGCAAAAAAACCTGGAACTGATACGATTATTCAATGGGGTGTATTTATCACTGTTTTTTATCCTATTGCAATAGGTTTTATTTTATTCGGATTATATGCATTGGAAGGAAATTACGACCATCTTCCAGAAGCTAGTTCTGAATTAATAGATTACGATACCAAGCCTTTGTAATCATTTTTTATAAACCGTTAATGGTGAATTATATTTACCGTTAACGGTTATTTTACTTTATGAAAGAAAAACTAAAAGAACAGCGTTTGTTATTTCTAAGCATACTATTTATGATGCTGTTTAGTTTTCCTTTTGCCAAAATGATGAATGGAACTTTTACAATTCTAGGAGTCCCACAGATTTACTTCTATATTTTTGTTCTTTGGCTGATACTTATTTTTCTTACTTGGTTGATTGCGGATACTCGTCTTTTTAAAAACAAGAAAAAAAAGGATGAGTAATATTACAGTCATATTATGGTCTGTCCTTTACCTGATTATTCTTTTCGGGATTGGTTATTATGCAGAATTTCGTTCTGCAGCCAATAGAAGCATAATCAATAACCCCTATATCTATGCGTTGTCACTTGCCGTTTATTGTACAGCTTGGACTTTTTTCGGAAGCATAGGAAGGGCTACTACAACGGGTGTTGAATACCTATATATATACCTCGGTCCAGCCATTATGGCCCCTTTGTTTTGGATTTTGCTCAGAAAAATTATTCGGATTTCAAAAACACAACGGATCACTAGTATTGCCGATTTTATTTCAACTCGGTATGGAAAAAATATTTCTTTAGGTGTTATTGTAACATTGCTATCAGTAATTGGCATTATTCCATATATAGCAATTCAGCTTAAAGCTATAAGCAGTAGTATTGAAATTGTTACTTCTACAACCCATGTGATTCAACATAGTTTTAATGTTTTTAGCGATAATACTTTTTATATAGCTATCGGGCTTTCTGCATTTGTTATTTTATTCGGAACTAGAAGTGTTGACGCTACTGAAAAACATGAAGGATTGGTTGCTGCTATTGCATTTGAATCGATTATTAAAATTGTAGCATTTACTATTGTAGGAATATTTGTGACATTTTTCTTGTTCAATGGATTCGGTGAAGTGTTAAAGCGATCTGCTGATCTTCCAAGTTTTCAAAAGCTATTTGTAGTTCAGGATAATAAAATGTACATACAAATGTTTTCAATGATGATGTTGTCTATGTTAGCAGTTTTATTTCTTCCAAGACAGTTTCAGATTTCAGTTGTTGAAAACATGCAAGAACAACATTTGAACAAAGCAATGTGGCTATTCCCGCTTTATCTATTAGTGATTAATTTATTTGTTGTACCTATCGCTTTTGGGGGATCTATTATTTTCAATGGACAAAATATAAACGCAGATACTTTTATTTTAGCACTTCCCATGTATGCCCACCAACCTTGGCTAGTTACCATGGTTTATATTGGCGGTTTTTCTGCTGCAAGTAGTATGATTATAGTTGAAACAATTGCCTTAAGTACTATGATCAGCAATCATATTGTTATGCCCTTACTATTGTTTTTATCATCTATCACAAAGCTCAATTTTGAAAAATATTTTAGACTCATTGTTATTAGTAGTAGAAGAATAAGCATCGTCGTCATCATTTTAATGGCGTATTTATATGATAGAACCGTTGCAGAAAAATATTCCCTTGTTTCAATCGGATTGGTTTCTTTTACAGCGGTTGCTCAATTTGCTCCAGCTGTTATTTTGGGTTTATATTGGAAAGAAGCGAATAAAAATGCAGCACTTATTGCTATACTAGTTGGATTTGTTGTATGGTTTTTTACATTGGTTGTACCATATATAGTTGGCGCTGGCTTTTTAAGTTCCGAAATATTAAATGAGGGTTTATTTGGCTTGCACTTTTTAAAACCACTTGAATTATTTGGGATGACGGGTTTTGATACCATCACACATGGCTTTTTCTGGAGTATGTTTTTCAACACTGTTTTCTTTGTAGGTATTTCATTATTTTCAAAAAGAACAACAGAAGAAATTTATCAAGCTGAAATGTTTGTTGACATATTTAAACATTCAGTTCAAAGTGCTGAAGGTTCCATCATCAGAAAGGGCACTGCTTTTATTCCTGATATCACATCTTTACTTTATAATTTTATTGGTAAACCACGGACCGACTATTTGTTAGCAGGATATGCTCGCCGACATAAAGTAAATCTAACCCAATCTGGCAAAGCAGATCCCATGCTTGTAAGTTTTGCTGAAAGAGTATTAGCTGGGGCAATTGGCTCAGCTTCTGCAAGGATCATGGTTAAAAATGTGGTCAAGGAAGAAGAGTTAAGTATTGATGAAGTATTGAAAATTCTTCGTGAGAGTCAATTAATGAAAGAAACTAATAAAGAATTAAGACGCAAATCACTTGAGCTTAGTAAGGCAACTGAAGAGTTGAGAATTGCCAATCAGCAGTTGAAAGTAATAGATGAAATGAAAGATGAGTTCTTATATACCGTTACACATGAATTAAGAACGCCACTCACTTCAATTCGTGCATTAAGTGAAATTGTTCATGACAATCCGGAAATTCCAGACCCTGAAAAAAATATTTATCTTGAATCTATCATTAAAGAAACAGAAAGATTAAGTCATTTAATTACACAAGTATTAAATCTAGAACGATATGAAAGTGGCAGAACCCAATTAAATCTGTCTGGTATAGAACTTGGAGCTTTATTGTATGATATTGAAGATAGTGCTCGACAATTATTAAAAGAGAAAGGCTTGCAAATTCATTTTAATATTCAAACACTGATGCCTTTATTGGAAGGAGACATTGATTTACTCACTCAAGTATTTTATAATCTCACTTCAAATGCAATTAAACATGCGAAGAAAAATATACAGGTTGAGGCCAACTATCAAGATAATATTTATCGAATCTCTATCAAAGATGATGGAATTGGAATACCTAGTGAATTACATGAATTGGTTTTTGATAAATTCTTTCAAGCAAAGAATCAAACACTTAAAAAGCCAGAGGGCAGTGGATTGGGATTGGCAATTTGCAAAAGGATTGTTGAAATGCACCAAGGAAAGATTTGGATTGAGAACTTAGAAAACAGTGGGGCAAATTTTATTGTTGAGATTCCCCATACAATATTGACCAATAAATTTGAATAACATGCCATCGAAATACAAAGTATTGGTAGTTGATGATGATCCGTATATATTAATGTCGTTAGAGTTCTTAATGAAAAAGAGCGGCTATCAGGTTATGATTGCACGTAATGGTGCAGAAGCAATCAGTGCCGTTAACACTTATATGCCAGATCTTATTTTGTTGGATATCATGATGCCAGATGTTGATGGGTATGCAATTTGCGCTTACATCAAACAAGAAGAAGCATTAAAGCATTGTATAGTTGTTTTCTTATCTGCAAAAACAAAAGAGGCAGATATTAAGAAAGGGTATGAGCTAGGTGCATCATTATATATTAGCAAACCTTTCAGCACTAAATTTCTAATGCGTGAAGTGGGGCAATTATTAGAAGGTTCAATTGTGAAAGCAAAGCCTGAATATGATACTGAATTTAAAAAGAGTATCGCATTACCTGTAGAATACTGGCAGGCGCAAGCAAAAAAAATTGAATGGTTCGAATTTCCTAAAACGATACTTTCTAAAAATGAACAAGGTTTGTACAAATGGTTTGAAGATGGCAAACTAAATATGTCTTATTTATGTCTCGATTATCATATTGAAAAAGGGAGAGGAGAACAAACGGCTTTGATTTATGATTCTCCTGTTACTAAAACAATACGCAAGTACAATTTTATAGAGCTTCGTGATGAAGTAGCATTGTTTGCTGGTGGACTTCTTAAACTTGGCATTACAAAAGGCGATACGATAGTAATCTATATGCCAATGATACCTCAGGCTATTATTGCAATGTTAGCATGTGCCAGAATTGGTGCTGTTCATTCCGTTGTTTTTGGAGGATTTGCTCCACATGAATTATCCATTCGAATTAACGATGCAGAACCCAAAGCAATCATCACAGCATCATTTGGTATTGAATTCGATAAAAAAATTGCATATAAGCCATTAGTTGATCATGCCATTATGGAGGCATATCATAAACCAAATTATGTAATAGTTTATCAAAGAGAAGGGCTTTCTGCAGAAATGATTGAAGAACGGGATGTGGATATGCAAGAACTCATGCAATCTTCAACGGCAACAGCTTGTATTCCAGTACTAGCTTCGGATCCTTTATATATTTTATATACTTCTGGAACTACTGGCAAACCCAAAGGAATAGTGCGAGATACAGGCGGGTATGCTGTAGCTTTAAAATATAGCATGGACCATATTTATAATGTTGAACCCGGCGAAGTTTTCTGGGCTGCAAGTGATATTGGTTGGGTTGTTGGACATAGCTACATTGTATATGGCCCATTGATACATGGTTGTACTACCATACTTTTTGAAGGCAAACCTGTCAGAACACCTAATGCGGGAGAATTTTGGCGTGTGGCGGCCGAACATCAAGTAAGGTCTATGTTTACCGCACCAACGGCAATCAGAGCTATTAAAAAAGAAGATCCTGATGGAGAAATGCTAAAAAATAAAAATCTCTCTAATCTTAAAACTTTATTTCTTGCTGGTGAAAGATGCGACCCTGCAACTTATCATTGGGTAAATGACCTATTGAATATTTCTGTGATTGACCATTGGTGGCAAACTGAAAGTGGTTGGCCAATGCTGGGGATGATGCAAGGGATTGATCAATCTCCCACAAAAGCAGGAAGTGCAGGGAAGCCAATTTGTGGTTTTGATGTACAAATATTAGAAGATGATGGGAACAGTATTTTTAATGATAATGAAGAAGGATATATCGCAGTAAAATTGCCATTACCCCCTGGATGTTTACAAACCCTATGGAAAAACGATGAGTGGTTTAAAGAATCCTATCTCTATCGTTTCCCTGGGTATTATCTAACTGGTGATGGTGGCCATAAAGATAAAGAGGGATACTTCTATATCATGGGACGGATTGACGATGTGATCAATGTTTCTGGTCATAGATTGAGTACAGGAGAAATGGAAGAAATAATTTCACATCATCCAGCAATTGCAGAATGTGCTGTTATTGGAATTGCGGATGAGTTGCGCGGTCAAAGACCAATAGGATTAATAGTTTTAAAAGACAATCATCCCAAAGAAGAATTTGAATTAGAAAATGAATTGGTTCAACTAGTTCGGGATCAAATAGGTGCAGTTGCGTATTTTAGAAATGCGATTCTTGTTAAGCGACTACCAAAAACAAGAAGCGGTAAAATATTAAGAAAAACAATGCGCATGATAGCGGATGGTGCTCCACATACGGTTCCCTCCACTATTGATGACCCGGAAATATTAAATGAAATAACTGAAATACTAACAATTAGAAAAATAGGGATTGCTTTTCAATAGAGATTATCCCTCTTTTCTTTTCCAGTAAAAATAAAAAGGAATACCTGTTGCAATTAAAGCTAAACCAGATAAAGCTTCTTTCGGTTGATTCTGAAGTGTTACAGTTATTAATAAAGTGCAGAAAAGCAAAAAGAAAATAGGGGTAAAAGGATAAGCAAATACTTTATAAAACCTCGGCTCGTTAGGAACACGCTTGCGCATTAATATTACGGCTAATGCTGTAGCACCGTAAAAAATAAACGCAGAAAAAATAAGCATATCTGTTAGCTGATCAAAAGTTCCTGACCAGATTAAAAGTACCGACCAGATACCTTGTAATAATAACGCAACCGATGGAGTTTTAAATGTTGGATGAATAATTGCTGCTGGTTTATAAAAATTATTATCACGAGCCATCGCATAAAAAAGTCTTGCGGATGTTAATATGGTGCTATTAGTTGCATTGAAAGTGGTAACAAGAATTAATACAGCCACAAAAAGTTCACCCCACTTACCCCATACCACTTTCATTACTTCAACCGCTGCAATCTGATTTGGATGTTTACTCATTTCAATAATAGAATCAATGGGTAAAACATAGAGATATACCAGATTAAGTAAAACATAAACTAGAATAATAATCAATGTTCCAATGCCTAACGATAATGGTAGATTTCGTTTTGGATTTTTAATTTCCTCTCCGATCAATCCTACACAATTCCAACCTTCATAACCCCAGAAAGCTCCTAAACTTGCAATAGTAATGGCTTTGATGATTTGCCAATATGTCCAGCTATGATCTGCATGTATACTAGGAGTAGTTAAATTACTGAACCTGCCCATCGGAGCAGAAAATCCTGCTACAACAATAACTGCTGCAGCAGATAACATTAACACCGTCATAATTCTACTAAGTTTCTCTGCGTACTGTATGCCTTTGTAATTAATATAAGTGAGTAAAACCAATAGAAATGAGGCTAACAACTTTACAGATAAATTGTCTATCAATTCTCCTCCTGTTGCTTTATGATTAAAAGAAAATGCTGGAAGCGGAACAATGCTATTGAACGACTGTGCAAAAATATATGCAAGTGCCGCAATAGAAGCAGTTTTTAAAACCACAAAATTGGCCCAGCCATAGATATAAGCAAAGAATCGGTTGTATACTTTTTGGAAATAAAAATATTCTCCACCTGAATTGGGAAACATACCCGCCATTTCTGCAGTGCAAAGGGCACCAGCTAAACTTATAACTCCCGCAAGAACCCAGCAAAGTAAAACCAATAATGGAGATTGCAGTGTTGCAGCCATCATGGCTACTTTCTTAAAAACACCTGATCCTAGGATCACACTGATCACTACAAAGATGGCTGAACGAAGTCCAAGTGAAGCTGTAAGTTTTTGCAAAATGAAATTGATTTGAAATTAATTAGTCTATTTTTTTAATGCCTAAACCAGGTAAACTACTTGGATACATGTAACCATCTTTTAGTTCAAAACCGCCTTCCACTAAATCTTTGGCTAAATCAAAGCTTCCGTCTAAGTCGAGGTATTTTGTGTTGCTGCAAGAATAAGCTGCGTGTAATGCTGCAGTAATGCTTACAATACTTTCGTCATTACATCCCCAAAATAAATCAATGTCTGCATTTTTTGCAATGGTTGCAATTTCTCTTGCACCTTTGATACCACCTGATTTCATCAGTTTAATATTATATACGCCGAATGATTGCGGAGGTAATGAAAATTGCCATGCACTTCTCGCATCAATAAGTGATTCGTCTGCAACTAATTTTTTTCGATCCTCAATCCCCAATGGTTGTAAAACCGATTCTTGACCTGTTTTAACAGGCTGTTCAATCAGTTCCAGTGTGGAGGCTTCAGTATGACTAATAAACTTTTTCAGATCGTCTAAAGAATAACCTTGATTAGCATCTACACGGACTAACATTTTAGATGAAAACTTTTCTGTTATGGAACGAACTCTTTCAATGTCGGCATCAACATCCAAACCGGTTTTAATTTTTAATATTTTGAAACCTAGTTTAAAATATTCTTCGGCATCGATAAGCATTTCTTTTGTTTCCTTAATTCCAATGGTAACAGAAGTTGGTAATGCTTTAACTTTTGTGCCATAAAAATCTAATACTGATATATTTAAAGATTTTCCGAATAAATCGTGTAATGCAATATCGATTGCTGCAATAGTGCCAGGTTGTTTTGGGAAATGCAAACATGCCTGATCGATTATTTCATTAAATAAACGAATATCTTTTCCAATAATTTGATCTAAATAGCCAGATTGTAAATTTGCAAGTGTATGCTGTGGAGTTTCTCCAACTACATCAGCAAACGGATTAGCAGCACCAATACCAGACATGCCATTTTCTAAAGTAATTTCTAAAAAAACAACTTCTGTATCTGTAATGGTTTTGTATGCAATGGTATAAGCCCTGGTAAGAGGCAGATGACTTAACCATGAATGAACTGATTTTATTTTCATTTAATGTTATTTATTATTTTTTTCAATTCGGGTATTAAACTATCTACTCCTTGCTGTATAGGTAATAAAATAGGAAGCTTATATTCGGCTTCATATGCTTTTTGAAAGGAGAGTGCTTCTTCTAAACTACAGTGTTCTGTATTGATAGCAATTGCTATTACTCTTGATCCCAATAATTTTATCAATTCAATTTCAGAGGCGATACTCGGAAGCGCCCCCCATTCAGGCAGGTCTTCGTAATACTTTCTTTTTGGTGCTACTAATAAAACGGTATGCTTAGCATTTCCAGAAATTAATAGCTCTGATCCACAAGGACCAGATGGATTTCTTAAAGCAGATTGACCTTCCAATAAAATGATATCTGGTTTTGTTGCTTCATTGCAACTAAGAATTGCATGTTCTAATTCTCCAGAAATAAAGTCGTTAACGGTGGTATCGAAAACAAATCCAAATTCTCCACCTTGAAGCCAACCTGTTTGCCCGGTATAAATCATTTCTGCTTTAATACCATTTTGGTTTGCAGCTTCTCGAATCATTCTGCAGGTTGTTCTTTTTCCCATGGCACAATCCATACCTATAACTGCAACAACCGGGGTTTTCATATTAAAAATATCGCCCGTCCAGAAATGAAGATCTTTTCTTGCCTTTGGTCTGCGTACATCGGTTAATGTTACCTGATGCCTTTGGGCAAGGGCAACGATCTCTGGTTTATCATTTAGGAATTCATGTAAACCATTTACAATTGAAATACCATTGAGGATACATAACTCAAGAATTGGCAAAAAGCTTTCTGGTAAGATACCACCTACAGTTGCTACACCGATAATACAATAATCAATGTCGTGAACTTCTGTAATTGCAGTTGCTACGGTATCAAACACTGGTATGTTGCGGTGTTTGCCATCTAATACTGTTCCTGCATCTTGTCCAGCAAATTCAGGATCAATTACTGCGAGTATACTAAACCGTTCAGTACCCCTAATAAGACCATGTGCTGTTTTTGCATCGGGCTTTGCCAGGTATCCATTTGTTAGTACAATGGCGCCTGGTTTTTTCTTTTCTGATTCCATTTTCTTTCTTTTATTTTCCAATAAATATTCCTGGAAATTTATTCGTTGATTTTTTCTCACTGTAAACGCAAACACCATTCACCCATACTTTTTCAACCCCATCAGATAATGCTTTTGAATCTTTGAAACTTGCATTGTCTTTCACTGTTGCAGGATTAAAAAGAACAAAGTCTGCATAATAGCCGGCTGCAATTACACCACGATTTTTAATTCCTACGTGTTCAGCAGAAAGGCTGGTCATTTTTTGAATAGCAGTTTCTAAGCTCATTATTTTTTTATCGCGTACATAATTACCTAATACTCTTGTAAAAGAACCATAGCCTCTTGGGTGTCCACCATTTGATCCATCAGAACATATATTGGTATTGGACCAGGCAAGAAAATTAATAACATCTACATCGGTCATAGATTTAGCCACTATAGCTTCAATGCCAGTTGCTTCGGGATGTGCTTTTTCAAATGCATCTGCTTCGGCAATTAATCCCATTAAAGTTTGTGCAGGCTTTTCTTTTCTCATTGCTGCAATTTCAGATATAGTTTTCCCCGCATAATTTGTATTTGCTGCGAATCGAATTAAAATAGATTGGGTAGGATCGAAGGTATGATCTACCGCATATTGAGCGCTTACTGGATTGGTATAATCTGTTTTTGGAAATAACACTCTTAATGTGCTATGCCAAAATTCGTAAGGATAACAATCAGCAGTGATATCGACGCCATCTAAACGAGCTGTTTGTAATTGTGCTAATATTTGGGATGATTTTCCCCAGTCATCCTTCAAAGCCAATTTGATATGTGAAATCTGAACTGGCAATTTGGCTATGCGACCAATATTAATGATTTCATCCAAAGCATTTGCTAATGCAATGTCTTCACTGCGGATATGACTGATATATCTTGAGTTTTCTGAAGCTGCGGTTTTTGCCAATTCCAATACTTCATTGTGACTAGAAAAATAGGCGCCTTCATATTCAAGGCCAGTTGATAAACCTAATGAACCCTTTTTTAATTCTGATAATAAGATGGCTTGCATAGCAGCTATTTCTTTTTCAGTTGCAGGCCTATTCAATTGGTTAATTCCTAATACCTTTTCACGAAGATCTGTATGTCCTGTATAAGTTGCAATATTGATGGCGATTGGTTTTCTTGCAATGCCAGCTTTTATACTATCCACATATGAGCCGTACCCATCTTGTCCGGAAACAATTGTTGTTACACCCTGATTCAAATCTGCCAAAGCCTCGGGATACTTTGCAAGAGAGCCGCCTATATGGCTGTGGCTATCTATAAATCCTGGTGCAAGAACCAAACCATTGCCATTAATTACCATTTCGCCCTTTAAGGCTTTTAAATCGCCTACCTCTAGAATTTTATTACCCAAAAAACGAACAGATGCTTTTCTGCCTGGTGTACCGGTGCCATCTATTAACTGAACATTTATGATAAGAGATGAATTTTCATCAGAACTTTTAATGTTCTGTGCTAAAACATTCAATGAAATTAGAATTATCAATAAAAACAAAGTCAATTTCTGCATAATCTTAAAATGCTAAGGGTAAAACAATTTATCTATAAGACAAGAATTGCTTACAAGTTAGATGAATGAAAGTTAAAAATAAAACAGAAGACAAGAATCTTATAAATCTAATTATTTGGCTTTGTTATCAACCTGGAAAATACCAAAGATATTATTGTCTTCATCTAAGAAATAACCCTGCCAACAACGATAAGGTATGGGAAACTTTGCGATAGTAACTTTTCCTCCATGTGCAATAATTTTTTCGGCCATTTTATCAAAATCGCTTACTTGAATTGAACAGGTAAAAGCATTGGTACCAGCATCTTGAGGAGGAAGGGCAGAAGGCCTTTTAAGTAAACCACCGTGCATATTTCGAGTTTCAATTCTGTAATATTCATTTGGAGCTTGAGGTTCTAATGAAAAATTCCAACCAAATACATTATGATAAAAATTAATTTCTCTTGCAGGATTAGAAGTCTGAATTTCAAAATAGCCAACTGTGTTCATGTATCAAAAATTTATTGTTTCATAATCAATTTAAAAGACCCCATTGAAGTTAAACAAAATAGGGCGAATAAATACTTATTATATTTGAATTTCAAGCAAGAAATATGGTGTCCATAAAGTTGGTAAGCAACAAGGAAGAATTGGAAGGCATTCAAGCACTTCAACAGCAAAATCTTCGAAAGAACTTAACAGAAATAGAGGCTGAAGAGCAAGGATTCTTAATGGCCGAGTACAATATCGATTTTCTACAAAAGATGCATGATGCTGCACCCTCAGTTATTGCAGTATCCGAGGGAAAAGTAGTGGGATATTCCTTAGTAGCATTAAAAACTATCAGAGATGAGCATCCTTTATTAGCAGACCTATTTAATACCATCGATCGCATTGAATTTCAGTCACAAGACCTGGGTAAATCAAATTATGTAGTGGTTGGTCAACTTTGCGTGGGCAAAGGTTTTAGGGGAATTGGATTAGTAGATAGGATGTATCATTACTATAAAGATTCTTATGCACGCGAATATGAATATTTAATTACTGATGTGGCTCAGGCAAATCAACGATCTCTCAAAGCCCATAAGAAAACGGGCTTTCAAGTAATTGATCAATTATCATTTGAAGGGATAGGCTGGGATATTGTTTTATGGAACTGGAATGCGAAATAATTATTTTATTTCTTTAGTGTTTTCTTTTTTAGCCAGTCTAATAATCTTATGACATCTGTTTCCTGGTATTCATTAATATGTGATTGTCTGATCTCTATGATCACATTTTTATCTTTATTTGCTTCAGAATCGAAACTCTTTCCTAATACAAGTATACCATCAATAGTTTCCAATCCCGCTAACTCTTTAAATTGTTTGTCTTCAATGAAGATCAATTGATGCATTTCAAAGTTATAATTTAATCCAACTTCTATGATAGTAACATTTTTTAAATATACCTCACTCACTAGAAATTTTGAGTAGAGCATCATTCTAAGGTTTACATTATCATAAACTGATTGAGCGAAACTCCCGAATCCTAACAAAAAGAGGCAAATTGTGAGGATTGTATATTTTCATAAAAAGGATTTTATAATTCTTCCAAAAGTTAAAATAGGTTAAAGCAATTACCAATTTCATTTTATCTTATCTATTTCAGCGATAGTTTGCTTCTCTAATCCAGATAAAACAGGTGGTAAATCAAAAGGAACTCTTTGAAAATAAAATAATGTGATGAGTTGTCTCTTTTTATCAACCATATAAGCCGTATTAAAAGCGCCTCCCCAGAAAAAGCTTCCCTCCGAAGCATTGTTTAGTATTGTGCCTTGTTTTGTGGTAAGGCCAACTCCTAAACCAAAATTGTTCAATGATTTCATGCCTCCAAATATGAAGTTCTTATCGCCTAATTGGTTACTTGTAAATTGATCTAAAGTTTGCTTGCTGAGAAGCTTTTTATTTTTTGCATACAATCCATCATTTAGTAAGCAGGTTAAAAATTTCGCATAGTCATGTGTAGTGGAAACTAATCCGCCAATAGCAGAAAAATAGTTACGATTCTCAGCATTGGGATAATTAATGGGATAAATGTCTGGAGTTATCTCAGATATGCTGTCGGACTTAATATTTCTATACACTTTTACAAGTCTGTTTTGTTTGTCCTTTGGCAAATAAAAGTAACTATCCTTCATTTGAAGGGGTTTAAAGATGTTTTCTTTTAAATAAACATCTAAAGACTTTCCAGAAATAATTTCAATAAGCCTGCCCAGAACATTTGTACTTAATCCATAACTAAATCTCTCACCCGGCTGATGAGCTAAAGGCATTTTTGCAATCTGTTCAACTTCTTCATGAAGAGAATTGAATGCCACATTTAGTGGCTTGTCTAGTTGATATTGAGCGAACAATTTTTTTAGCTTCGGATATTCGTCGGATGAAGAAATACCTGACTGGTGACTTAAAAGATCTCTAATAGTAATCGATCTATTTCTGTTCACTAATTTAATAGAATCTTTTTCTACAATAGCTACCTGCTGATTTTGAAAGGCAGGAATATATTTCTCAATTGGATCGTTCAAACCAATTTTACCTGATTCAACTAATTGCAAAAAAGCAACTGATACTATTGCTTTTGTTTGAGATGCAATTCTAAATATAGATTCAGTAGTCATTGGAACTTGGTTAGCCTTGTCGGCATAGCCATAGGCTTTATCAAGCACTACATTGTTTCTATAAATAATCATTGCTACAGCACCTGAAACTTTTTGCTGTTGTATTTGTTTCTCAATAATACTATCTATAGAATGGAAGTTTTGTGCAAATAATAATTGTATAGTGAAAAAGGTACTTAAAACGAATGTGAGTATTCGATGTAACATGGCTTAAGGCGTATTTATTGAACTTGTTTTAAAAAATCGATTACAGCTACTTTTTGTTGATCGGTCATATCAACTAATTTATATTTCCTTTCTAGCATATTATACATTTCTACGGTTTTTCTTATGCGATTAAAATCGGTTGCTGGAATCTTTGAAATAGCACATGCCTCTTTTTGTTTCCATACTTCAGCATCTAATAATTGATCGGCTTGTCTTCCGTTAACACCTACTTTTGTGATTAGGTCTTTTCGGTATTTGGCTTTTAAGCTAAGAAGCAATTGTGCTTTTTGTGCAGTATCATAGATGGGATTAAAGTTGAGAGTGACAAGGGGGCAAGATTCTGAACTTGCATTCGATTTTCTTCTATCAATCAGCGTTTTTAATTGTTCATTCGAAAGTGAAAGCGCTCTGTACTTCTTCATTAATTCTACATCAACTTCATTGGCTGTTGCAAAAGTGTCGTTGGTGTTTTCTTCTACTTTAATTTTTTGAAGTGTTGCCCAATAATTTAGTTGCCCAATTTTGTCGGCTTTGTCTTCAGGAATTTTTAAATCATTAATCAAAAACCTTTTTTCACAGTATCCGAATAATTCTTTTTGTTCTTCAGGCGTCCAATTATTAGTTTTTTCCTGTGCCAATAAAGATTGCTTTATACAAGTAATTAGTATGCCTGCAATTAATAATGCTTTGAAAAATTTGTATTTCATATTTGTACTTTAAAATAAAACCAGATGATAGGTGCTTTTTTTTATAAAGTATCGAAAATATTGCATTTCAATTTTTATGATAGAGTCGTTAAAGTTCTTATTTTGTTTTAGTAGTTTTTGTTAAATTTTTGGCATAAAAAAGGAAGTCTACAATTGACTTCCTTTTTAGATTGCTGCAATATTCTTAAATTCTATTTTTTTGAAACCTTATATTTTTCTGTTCGTAGATCTTTAATGACACCCTTCCAATTTAAACCGTAGCCAAAATCATAGACATGGCCATTTGCATCTTTATAAGGAATCATATCGTGAGGCACATCTTCAAATTGTTTTTCAACTGTTGACATATTCAAAGGCATTTGCATTGGCAACAATCCTGATGGCTCTACTTTACCTGAAACAATATCCATGATAGCTTCTAATTGAACTCCAAATTCACCTACAATTGCGTCTGCTTCTTTTTCAAATTCAGCAAATACCATTGGATTTGTAATACTTACTGAAACAATCACGGGCTTTCCCTTCATCGATTTCTTGGTTTCAAGAATGGTGTTCAAGTCGGGATAACTATTAGATTTATTGCTTTTATTTAAATAAGATCTGTTGGTAATAGTTGGATCAATAACAGGATCGCCAGCTGCCATACTCTTTGCCCTTGCTTCTGTGGCCGTATAATCTTTCAATTGCAAACTGATAGGCAAGTATCCATTTCCACCTGCAGCTCTATCTGCATCGCTATATCCTCCGCTTATAGGGCTTTTAATAAACACGATAGCAAAATCAGCTTTTGAAGGGTCTTCAGTAACAGTGTAGTATTTCTTCAACAGATTCAGGTTCACAGGATAATCTGTTTTTTCAGGAGAGGGTTGTCCAAAGAAATTGATGCTAGCTGGTGTTGTTCTTTTTGGAACATATACCGTTTTACCTTTTTGAATTGGCAGTGTATTATTTTGATTTTTTATCAATACTATTGATTTCAATTGGGCATTAAAACCTGCTTTCATATAGTCTGCATTACCTACTACCGTTTTTGTTTCAGCAGGATCCAGGTAAGGATTTTCAAATAGTCCTACTCTAAATACATTTAATAATAAACGAACTGCTGATTGTTCAAAACGTTTACGCATAAAAGCTTCTCCATGCTCTTTCACGCCCATTTGATAAGCCTCTATTACAGGTTTAGCATCATTATTTCCACCAAACTGATCTACTCCTGCCATCAATACTTTATAATGACGTTCTGCGATAGTTAGTTTTTCAACTCCCCATGATTTTCCTGCAAATACGCTAGGCTTTGCACCTTCGTTGGCAGTAATTAACCAATCGGTACAAACTACCCCATCATAACCAAACCTATTTCTTAAAAGATCGGTGATGATATATTTACTATAGCCATTACCTACATTCTCTCCATTCTTTTTATCTTGATTAAAAGAGATTGTATAGTAAGGCATAACAGCAGATGCCTTTTTAGTTCTTCCTTCTAATTTAAAAGCTCCTTCAGTAAAAGTTTTCATTTGTGTTTCCAGGTTATTCCCAGGATATACCGCAAACTTTCCATAAGCAAAATGCGCATCTCTGCCAGCTTCTTCTGGTCCACCACTTGGCCAATGTTTCACCATTGCGTTCACACTTTTATTTCCCCATCCCTGATAAGCATCAATTGAAATAGGGGAGGTTTGAAATCCATCCACATAAGCACGAGCCATATCTGTAGCCAATTTTGGATCTTCTCCAAATGTTCCTACAAAACGATTCCAACGAGGTTCGGTGGCAAGATCAATTTGGGGTGATAGCGCTGTTGTAAGACCAAGTGCTCTATATTCTTTAGATGCAATCGATCCAAATTGTTTGGTGATGGAAGGGTCAAATGTGGCTGCTAAACCAAGTTCTTCAGGCCATTGAGAAATAGCTCCACCAGAGCCTGCATTATATTCAGCATCTTTATTAGCACCGTTTCGAGGGTCAGTACTATTATTAGTAGGTATTCCTTTTCCTAAACCTTCTACCAATGCCTGTGC
>Ga0194037_1000336_pt1 | contig 36790 bp, 33 predicted proteins | sample JunL306m_MetaG_FD_148653 | JGI IMG/M metagenome (GOLD analysis project Ga0194037, IMG submission 148653) | Anoxic zone freshwater microbial communities from boreal shield lake in IISD Experimental Lakes Area, Ontario, Canada - Jun2016-L304-6m | ecosystem: Environmental > Aquatic > Freshwater >... | reverse complement strand
GTTTTAGATAAGTACGACATGAGCTTGTACCCCCATAATGAACATTCTTAACTGGTATTATTGGGGGAGGCAAGTCTTTGATTGGTAATACGCTGGATTTAAAACGGAAAAGAATAAAAAACGTCAAAAAATTTGACACAACGGGGTTAGGGGGAGGGGGAAGCCGCAATGAAACCACGTCATTCCCTTCAAGAATATGCCATAGAATTGAGACATAACGGTACTGATGTTGAACGCATGCTATGGCGCAGATTGCGCAACAGCCAGCTTGAAGATGTCAAATTCCGCAGGCAGCAGCCGATTGAAACATTCGCAGACTTCGTATCCTTTGACAAGAAGATCGTGATTGAGCTTGATGGAGGTCAGCATTCTGAAAACAGTGACTACGACATGCAGAGAGACGCCTGTTTGAATGCCAACGGATTTACCATATTACGATTTTGGAACAACGATGTAATTGAGAATATTGAGGGAGTGCTTGAAGTTATCAAGGTGCATTGCCTGTAAGTGACTTCCCCCACCCCCCAGCCCCCTCCCGCAAGGGGCGGGGGAGCAAAAGTCCAAACTCCAGTGGTGCGCACTGCGCACCCTACAGATATGCTTAAGAATTCAAAGGCGAATTAGCTTTTTGTTTGCCCAATGTCTTTTAGCTTATGACTCCAGGTTTTCTCTGTGCCTCTGTGCCTCCGTGTGAGAAATGTTTTATGAAGATTTTGCTCAGATATTTATCCTGTCCATCCTGGCAAAAAAGTTTTCCCTGTTTCTCTATTGCAAAATCCCATCTGCCACCCTGATTCCACTGGCCCAGGCGCCGGTGATACCCCTTGACGTGCCGGCGCCGTCACCGGCCATGTAGACGTTTTCGCTCACTCTGAAATGCCGATCCATAAAGGTGGGTTTGTTGGCGTACATTTTTATTTCCGGATAGTACATTATGGTGCTTGGGTGCAGAATGCCGGGGACTATCGTATCAAGCCTCTTCAGGGCTTCCCAGAGATGACGCATTATCTTTGCGGGCACCGCCAACCCCAGATCGCCGGGAGTGACCTGGCAGCTTGGAGGGAAATCGTAGAGGTCTTCATTGAAGGTATCTCCCATAGAACGTTTCCCCATGCGGAAGTCTCCTACCCGCTGCATGAGCGGCATGCCACCGCCTATCTCATTGGCCAGCCGGGCCAGAAAAACAGCCATCTGCTGTCCGCTCCGCACCGGATTTTTCAGGCCGATGGTCTTGAGCAGGGCGAAATTCACGAGATTATTTCCGGAATGATCTTCTGATAGGGCATGGCCGTTGACCAGGGCGAATCCCTGATAACGCTCCAGCACCACCCTGGCATGCCCGGAGTTGGTACAAAAGGTGCGCACTTTGTTGGGAAAGAGAAACTTGGGATCATAGTAGTCATATACAATCGGATAGTTCGCACGCTTTGTCTCAATGCGGATACCGACATCCACCACATTGTCGATATAGGAAATGCCCATCCGTTCCATCACATGCTGGAGAAAGCTGAAACCTTTCCGTCCGGGCGCGACGATAACCTTCAGCCCGCGAACTGTTTCGGTACCGGAAAGCACCATGCCGGTACCCGAGGCATCATCAAATACATCCGTTACTTCCCGCTCCAGCAAAAACCGCACCCCTCGCCGTGAGAGCTCGTCACGCAGGCGCTGTATCAGTTTCAGACTGCGATCAGTGCCGACATGGGCCTGGCGGATATCAAGCAGTGTTGTGCCAAGCCGTTCAGCCCGGTGTCTGTAAACTTCAAGGTTCCGTTTTTCTTTTATTATCGGTTGAAGCCACTTTTCCACCAGTGGCAGTAACCGCTCGGCTTCTTCCTTGCTCCAGTTCTCAACGTCAAAGCCGATCGGAAAGGTATAGTTCTGTTTGCAGTCGTTAAGCAGGCCTCCGGAGCATATTTTTTCTCTGTCGACCATCAGAATGGAGAGAGAAGGGGAGTGTTCAACAAGGTGAAACGCAGCGCCAAGAGCTGTCGGTCCGGTACCCACAATTATGATATCGTAATCGGGAGAGGGCATGAATTTGATTGCTACCTTTTTCCTCTGTACCCTTCAACCACTTCACGGGCACAAAACAACGCAGCAGATGTCCGGATACTCCAACCGGCAATCACGCCGTCAGCTCGTCCGCCACATCAACCAGCTTCGGCAAATCCGGTTTGGTCAAAATGCAGTTGGCGCCGAGCCCGATCCATTTGCGTTTGTTGTCTTCGGAAGCAAGTGACGAGAAAATTGCAATGGGCAGATCTTTCAATGATTCTTCCTTGCGGACCAGCGAGGTAAGATGCAGCCCGTCCATCTGCGGCATCTCAACATCAGTTATGAGCATATTTATAAAATTCTTGAAGGGGCATCCATCCTGGGCAGCCTTCTGCATGGTCTGCTGTATTATATTCCATGCTTCGGCGCCGTTTTCCGCCTCCAGAACTGTATATCCGGCCGACCGCAGACTGCCGCAGAGCGTTTTGCGAATAAACAGCGAGTCATCTGCAACCAGAACGGTTCTTTGGGCACGCTCGGGATTGGTTTCAGAACGCAGCATGAGAACATCATCCAGTGGTTTCAGGGCGCTTTCAGAGCAGAGTTCTGCAACGATTTTCTCAAAATCCAGCACCAGAATGATTCTGTCATCCATCTTGACCAGACCGGTAACCTGTTCGCTGTGAACCGCCCTGGCGGGTGGCTCAACATTTTTCCATGAAATACGGTAGATGCGCGAGACTGAATGGACCAGCACGCCCACCATCAGGTTATTAAACTCCAGTACCACCACGCGATCGGCAACCATGTCACCGATATTCTTGTTCAGTACCGTAGCCAGATTTATAATGGTTATGACCTTGTCCCGCAGTTTGATCATCCCTTCCACGCCCGGCCTGGCGTTCACCACGCGCGACAGCTGCGGTAATCGTATGATCTCGCGCACCTTGGCTACATTGACACCGTAATAACAGGGCACGACATTACCATGCCAGTCCATTTCATCAATTCTGAACTCGACGATCTCGAGTTCGTTCGTATCGCTTTCAAGCAGGATATTACTCTGTTGCATGGCAATCGGCCTTTCATTGCGTAATGATCACATAATAGCATGATTTTCCATAAAATAAAGTACCTTCCTTTTTTCATCACACATGGCTGATCTTGACTCTCCCGGGAGCCTGTGCTAGCTTTTTTCCACACATCAATTCATCTCCCGGAGTAGCCATGTTTGTTCCCAGTTTTGATCAATTCCGCCATCTCGTCAACAAGGGTAACCTTATTCCTGTCTACAGAGAAATCATGGCCGATATGGACACGCCGGTTTCAGCTTTCAAAAAGCTCGATGACGGGCAGTTTTCCTACCTGCTGGAAAGTATCGAAGGGGGTGAGAAGTGGGGGCGCTACAGCTTCCTGGGGTCACGTCCATCCGTAATCATCCGCTCAAAAGGCACCATGGTCGAGATCATCAATAATGGCGTCACGACACGGCAGGAGGTTCGTAATCCGCTTACCTGCATTCGAGAACTTCTGGCACAGTTTTCACCGGTGGAAGTGGAAGGGCTGCCCAGATTTTTCGGCGGCGCCGTCGGATACCTCGGTTATGACATGGTTCGCCATTTTGAGAACCTGCCGTCTGACAAGCCGGCGCTTCTGGATGCTTTCGACTCTTATTTCCTGATTACCGACACCATTGTGATATTTGATAACATGCGCCAGAAGATCAAGGTGGTTTCGAACGCCCACATCAGCGGGGAAACCACTCCTGAAGAGGCCTACAGTCACGCCACCGGGAAAATAGAGAATATTATTGAGCGACTGCGAGCTCCACTTGTTCAGCAAAAAATTTCCGGTTCGGAAAAAACAGTGGAATTCAAATCGAATATCGACCGCCCCGACTTTGAAGCATCTGTTGAAAAGGCCAAAGAGTATGTACGATCAGGCGACATCATTCAGGTGGTGCTGTCCCAGCGCTTCAGTGGTGATCTTTCAGCCGATCCGTTTGACATTTACAGAGTATTGCGAACTCTTAACCCCTCGCCATACATGTTCTTCCTGCGGCTTGAAGATACGGTGATTGCCGGAGCATCGCCCGAGGTAATGGTTCGAAAAGAGGGCTCGCGTGTGGAGCTGCGTCCAATAGCGGGAACCCGCCCTCGTGGAGCCACTCCCGAGGCTGATGCGTTGCTGGCAGAGGAATTGCTGGCTGATCCGAAAGAACGTGCAGAACATGTCATGCTGGTGGATCTGGGACGAAACGACCTGGGAAGGGTCTGCACCACCGGTTCGGTTACTGTCACGGAACTGATGGTCGTCGAGCGATATTCACATGTGATGCATATCGTATCTAATGTTCAGGGTGAGTTGTCCGACGAACATGATGCCTTTGACCTGGTCCGGGCCACGTTTCCGGCCGGCACATTATCAGGAGCCCCCAAAATACGGGCCATGCAGATTATCGACGAGTTTGAACCGGTTCGCCGCGAGATCTATGGCGGAGCCGTCGGCTATTTTTCATTTTCCGGCAACATGGATCTGGCCATTACTATCCGCACTCTGGTGATCAAGGACGGCAAAGTTCACCTCCAGGCCGGAGCCGGAATCGTTGCAGACTCTGACCCTGCGGCCGAATGGCAGGAAACCGTCAACAAGGGCATGGCGGTCATGCGGGCGGTTGAGACGGCAGAGAAAGGGCTCGTGTAATTCAACGGCAACCTGCATAATAATACAAAACGGGGTGGTTACCCACCCCGTTCAGTAATTGTCAAGCCTTTACTCTGGTTCCAGGCTACTTCCTGATATAACAGCCGTTCTCGTCACACTCTTTTCCCTCGGAAAATACATGAACCTTGGTGGTATATTTGTAGCCGCTGAAAATGCTGGTTATCTCGCCACCCTTTTCTTTTACGTCCAAAAGCCAGACGCTGTATATATGGTTGATGACAAAACAGATAATGAGCCACATTCCCAGATGGTGATACAGATGCAGCGACTGGGTGGAGAACAGCAGGTAAACCGGCTTGAACATGCTGAACATGATGCCGCCCGGCGCATACTCGGCATACAGCGCAAATCCGCTTACAAACATCCCGAAGAAGATCATGAAGAGCGTTACATATGCCGTCACTGCGAGTGGGTTATGCCCTACCGCCTCCGGTGTCTTTCGATCTATGAAAAAATAAAATTTCAGCATCACCAGGATATTCTTCCACCCCTCTCTGGTAAGAAACGGGAAGTACTCCCGCCAGCCCGAGAAACAGTGATCGTTGAGAGACCAGAGCAATCTGGCGATAACACTGATGAGAAGCACATAGCTTGAGACAAAGTGAACAAAGCGGATCCACCCCATCAGATAGGACGCCGGGGAACAGCCGGCAACAGCCGGATACCCGATCAGAAAACCGGTGACCGACAGAAGCAGGATAGACAGCGCTGTGGCCCAGTGACAAATCCGGACCGGCAGTTGCCATACATAATATCGTTTAAACATTATTGGTGCGCTCATAGTCGCGTCCTCCTAGGAGACCTTGACTTTGACCATTTCGTTGCCGTTGGCATCCAGAACATGGACAGCGCAGGCAAGACAGGGGTCAAAGGAGTGGATGGTGCGCAAAATTTCCAGAGGTTTGCCGGGATCGGCAATCGGGGTTCCGACGAGAGCGGCCTCGTACGGCCCGCGCTGCCCCTTGGCATCACGGGGTGAAGCGTTCCAGGTCGAGGGTACGACCGCCTGATAATTGAGAATCTTCTGATCCTTGATCTTGATCCAGTGCCCCAGAGCGCCGCGCGGAGCCTCGTGCCAGCCATAGCCGCTCGCCTCTGCCGGCCACTCGGAAGGATCCCATTTTTCATTGGCATGGATACGGTAGTCGCCTTTGGAAATATTGCCGATCAGTTCATCCAGGAATTTGGGGGTCTGCTGTGCATTCAGCAGGCAATCGATACCGCGCGCGGCTGTGCGGCCCAGGGTCGAGAAGAGTGCTTCCGCTCCGACCCCCAGCTTGCCGAGCACCAGATCCACAATCGCCTTGGTCTCCTTGTGGCCGGAGGCGTAGGCCACCAGTACACGGGCCAAAGGACCGACTTCCATCGCCTTTTCATCATATCTCGGCGACTTTACAAATGAATACTTGGCATTGGTGTCAAGGTTTTCGTACGGTGGTTTGGGGCCGGTGTAGCGAACTTCGGTCTCTCCGTCGTACGGATGCAGCCCTTTTCCGGCGCCGGCAGAATTTTCAAACCATGAGTGATCAACATATTCCGCGATCTTGCCCTGATCAACCTTGAGAACCTTGGTCAGATCCCGGTTCAGAATTGCACCGGCCGGGAACCACATGGTGCCGTTGGCATCCGGGAAATCGCCGTAACACATGTAATTGCCCACACCGGCACCGATTGCGGCCCAATCCTTGTAGAAGGAGGCGACTGCCAGCAGGTCGGGGATATATACCTTTTCGACAAAATCCTGGGCCTTTTTCAACAGGCGCTTGATCTCGATCAGCTTGTCGGCGTTGAGGGCATTCTGGGAATCAGGATCGATCGGAATCGCCATGCCGCCGACAAGGAAGGTCTGCGGATGCGGATTCTTGCTCCCGAGGATGGCGTGGATCTTGATGACGTCCTTCTGCCACTCCAGGGCCTCCAGATAATGAGCGGTCGCCATCAGATTGGCCTCTGGCGGAAGTTTGTAGGCAGGATGCCCCCAGTAGGCGTTTGCAAAGGGACCCAGACGGCCGGAGGCGACAAAAGCCTTGACCTTGTCCTGGACCGCCTTGAAATACGTGGCCGAGTTATTGGGCCAATCCGAAATTGAAGCAGCCAGTGCCGAAGTCTTGGCCGGATCAGCTTTGAGACCGGAGGTGATATCGACCCAATCCAGGGCATGCAGGTGATAGAAGTGGATTACGTGATCCTGTATGTTCTGGGATCCGATAATTATGTTGCGAATCAGTTCGGCATTGGGCGGCACCTTGATTTTGAGCGCGTTTTCAACTGCGCGGATCGATGCGATGGAGTGGACGGTGGTGCAGACACCGCAGAAGCGCTGGGTCCAGAACCAGGCATCACGCGGATCGCGCCCCTTGAGGATTTTCTCTATACCGCGGAACATGGTGGCGGAGCTCCAGGCATCAACGATCTTGCCGCCGTTCACTTCGGCCTCAATGCGAAGATGTCCTTCAATCCTGGTAATCGGGTCGACAACTATCTTGGCCATATCTTAACCCTCCTTGGTTTCTTCAGCAGGTTCTTTGTCTTTACGCAGGGCACTGATGGCGCCATGAACGGCAAACGCCGCACCTACCCCGACTGCCATTCCAAGACCGATCTTGTCGGCGGTCTGTTCGATACCGAAACCGGGTACGTTGGGCAGACGCTTGTACATGGGGCCCATGGCATCCCAGAACTGCGGTTCGGAACAGCCGGCGCAGGGGTGACCCGCCGCCACCGGCCAGCTGGTCTTCTCATTATAGCGCTGGCTGGGACAATTATGAAATGTTGCCGGTCCCTTGCATCCCATTTTGTAGAGACAGAACCCCTTGCGATGGCCTTCATCGCCCCATTTTTCAACGTACTGGCCGGCATCAAAATGCGGTCGGCGCTCGCAGTTGTCATGGATGCGCTTGCCATAGGCAAACAGCGGACGGCCGTGACTGTCCAGAGCTGGTATCTTACCGAAAACCAGATAATGGACAATGGTGGCGGTCAGGTTGTCGGCATTGACCGGGCAGCCGGGAAGGTTGATGACCGTTACGCCGGAAACAGCGTCACGCACTCCCACCGCACCGGTCGGATTCGGAACCGCCGCTCCGATACCACCGTAGGAAGCACAGGTTCCGACGGCGATGGTGGCCAGTGCACCGCCGCATACCTGGCGGGCGCGGTCAAGGTGAGACTTGCCGCCGGTACTGCCATAGACCCCGCCATCTTTCATCGAAATGGATCCTTCGACAACACAGATGTATTTGCCCTTATAGGCGGCGATGGTCTTATCCAGAGCCTCTTCGGCCTGGTGGCCGGCAGCGGCCATGATCGTCTCATGATAATCGACCGAGAGGATGTCGAGTATGATTTCGGCGACAGTGGGATTGGCCGACCGGAGCAGCGCTTCGGAATCACCGGTGCAGCTCTGCATTTCCAACCAGACCAGGGTCGGCCGTTTGACCTCATCAAGAGCCTGGGCCACCTTCGGTGCGAAAGAAGCGGGCAACGCCATTGCCGCCGTCATGGCAGAGCAGAATTTGAGGAAATCCCGTCGTGACACCCCGCGTTTCTTGAGCATTTCGCCAATCGAACAATCCCTCTCCTTTACATCCTGCTCAAAACAACCACCTGCTTCATCAATCTTTTGTTTCCCCATCTCGATGCCTCCTTTTCTGGAGTTAGTACAGAAATATGTTTTATGCACATGAGCCGACCGGATTTGAATGAGAGGCAGTATAGTAAAATCAGGTTTTATTGCAACATATTTTATGTTGTATACAGATGGAATCGGCTAAAACTTCCTGTAAATATCTCAGCCTCTTCAGAATCAATGTTTTATTTTCGTCTTTTTGTATTTCTGTTTGGGGGCTTCCTTCTGCCGGCGCTCAGTTCTGGCAATCAGCAGGTCGTGACTGCCGCCGGAACCGTCACCTTCCGGTGGCCTCCTCTGGATGTAACCGCCATCAGACTGCATGTCCCAGGCAGAACGACGGTCGTCAATCTGCGTATCAAAAACGGCTCGTAACTCACTTGTGAGCGCCGCCGACTCCACCGGACACAACACTTCGACTCTGGCCTCAAGATTGCGCTTCATGGCATCGGCAGAAGCGATGAAATATTCATCCATCCCCCCATTGCGGAAATAATAGATACGTGAGTGTTCCAGAAAACGTCCCACAATACTGGTAACACGCACCGTCTCCGATAAACCGGGAATCCCCGGACGCAAACGGCAGGTGTCACGGATTATAAGATCAATTCTCACTCCGGCCATCGACGCACGGTAAAGCGCCTTGACAATATCACCATCCTCCAGAGCGTTCATCTTGAACTGGATCAGGCCACCCCCTTTTTCATTATGCAGGGAAATCTCACGTTCAATCTTCGCAAGGAGAGCTTTTTTCAACAACCGGGGCGCCGGAATCAGCTTCCGGTAGTTACGCTTCGCCATGAAACCGGTCGTCAGATAGTTGAACAGTTCCGTCACGTCCTGGGCAATGACCTGGTCACAGGTCAACAATCCCACGTCGCTGTAAATCCGGGCTGTTTCAGAATGGTAGTTGCCGGTGCCGATGTGGATGTACCGCTGAAGACCGCTGAAATCCTGACGTACAATCATGATCACCTTGCAGTGGGTCTTGAGTCCGACGACGCCGTAGGTGACGTGAATACCGGCCTCTTCCATCCGCTCTGCCAGACGGATGTTGGTAGCCTCGTCAAAGCGGGCCTTCAGCTCTACCACTACCGCCACCTGTTTACCGTTCCGGGAGGCCAGCAGCAGGTCGTCGATGATACGGCTCTGGCTGGAGGTCCGGTAGAGAGTCATCTTGATACCGCGCACCTTGGGATCCACTGCCGCTTCACGCAGAAACCGCTCCACCGAGGTTGAAAATGACTCATAGGGATGCTGCAGCAGAATGGAACCGGCATTGCGGATGATATGAAAAATATTTTGCTGTGACTGTAGCAGTGGATGATCAATCGGGTAATGAGGCAGATCATGCATGCGCGGGTAATCGAGCCTGACCAGTTCAAACAGATCGCGCAGCGCCAGCATTCCCGGCACCTCGAAGACGTCATTTTCCTCGTCCAGTTCCAGTTCGGCCGCCAGTCGTCCGCGATGAAGCGGCTCCATCCCGGTGCCGATCTCCAGGCGGACTATCGGAGCAAATTTTCGCTCCTTCAGCTCCGACTCAATCATCTCCATCAGATCGTCGGCCTCATCCTCATCCTTTTCGGTGTTGGCGTTACGGGTTACCCGAAATATCTCGCAGACCACAATCTCCATTCCCGGGAAAAGCATATCCAGGTTATTCATCATCACATCTTCCAGCCGTACAAAATGATCACCCTTACCGACACGTATGAATCGTGGCGTTCCGAGACCGACCGGTACCTTGACCCGGACCAGTGAAACATTCCTTGATTTTGCATGTCGCACTGCAACCAGAAGGTTGAGCGACAGATTTGAAATAAAGGGAAAGGGATGGGCAGGGTCGATGGATTGGGGGGTCAGGAGTGGAAAAATGTTGTTATAGTAATGTTCTCTCAGCAGCTTGCGTTCTTTTGGCATGAGCTCAGTATAGCGCTCGATCAGAATATTTTTTTCTTCCAGCATGGCACAAATCTGCAGAAACAACTCCTCTTTCCGTGTTTCAAGGTCGCGGATCATGGCATGACATTCGCTAACCTGCTGACGGGCGGAACGACCATCCAGCGACAGTTCACGCATTCCGGCACCGATCTGCTGCTTCAGCCCGCCGATTCGTTTCATGAAGAACTCATCCAGATTGGCGCTGACAATGGCGATAAACTTGAGGCGCTCCAGCAGCGGTGTGCGGTCGTCCTCAGCTTCATGCAGTACACGGCGATTGAACTGAAGCCAGGTCAATTCACGATTCAGGTACCATTGGCTGTCGGACAGGTCGAATGGCACAGAGAGCAGCTCTGAAATATCACTCTTTGTTTTGGCAGCGCTCTTTACCTTCGTTGACACAGGTTTTGGGGATTTGGATTTGGCTCTCAAAATATCCACACATGTTCCTCGGGCAGATGCACCCAATACTCCGCTGCGGACAGGTCACTGTCGCCATACGCCCGCAAATGACCGTCTCCCATCTTGAACAGGTATTCCCAGGTCGTACCCAGATAGACCGAGTTCAGCAGCGGCAGGCGGATACTGTTGTCACCGGCGCCATCAACTATGCGTAGACACTCCAGCCGTATAACGGCCACCGCTTCGTCCCCGGGTCCCCGTGTTGTACGCTGACGACCCTTGACACTCCAGCCGTCGCCCATGATGCGGGCCGTCCCGTTCCGCTGCTCGGACACCTTTCCCACCATGCGGTTATTGCTCCCCATGAATTCCGCCACAAAGAGAGTTTGCGGATCACCGTACATCTCTCTCGGGGTGCCGGACTGTTCGATGACGCCATCTTTGAGCAGTACGATCCGGTCGGCCAGCGCCATGGCCTCTGCCTGGTCGTGGGTTACGCAGACCGCCGACAGGTTCAGATCCCGGATCAGCTGCCTGAGCCAGATGCGGGCATCCTCGCGCAGTTTGGCATCCAGATTGGAGAGCGGTTCGTCCAACAGGATCATACGTGGCCGGTAGACCAGAGAGCGTGCCAGAGCCACCCGCTGCTGCTGACCACCGGAGAGCTGATGAGGGTGACGATCACCCAGATCGGCCAATCCCAGGTTGGCCAGGACCTCCCGCACCCGCAGTTCGATCTCCCCCTTGGGAACCTTGCGCAGTTTCAGGCCATATGCCACGTTTTCGAATACCGTCCGGTGCGGCCAGAGAGCATAGGACTGGAAAACGAATCCGAGGCTGCGCTGCTCCACCGGCACATCCACCCCGCCATCACCATCAAATACCAGCTGCTCGCCGATGCGTACACTCCCCTGATGCGGCACTTCCAAACCGGCAATAGCCCGCAGCAACGTAGTCTTGCCGCTGCCCGACGGACCGAGCAGTGCGACGATCTCTCCCTGTTTCGTCTCCAGGGTGACCCCCTTGAGAATCTGGTTGTTTCCGAGGATAACCTTCAGGTTCTGTACGCTTAGTTCAGTCATTAAGTTTGACTCCATAACGCAGAGCGATGCCCATCCCTGCGCTGACCAGAATGATGTTGATGAATGACAGGGCCGAGACGATTTCGATAGCCCCGCCCCCCCAGAGTGATACCAGCAGAGAACCGATCACCTCGGTACCGGGACCCAGCAGATAGACTCCGGTTGAGTATTCCCGTTCGAAGATCATGAAGATCAACAGCCAGCTGGCTAACATGCCGTAACGGATAAGTGGCAGGGTCACATGCCTGCTGACCTGGCCCGGTGTGGCCCCGGTCACCCGCGCCCCTTCCTCCAGCTCCGGACCCACCTGGAGCAGCGAACTGCTGATAAGTCGCATACCGTAGGCCAGCCAGACCACCGAGTAGGCCAGCCAGAGACTGAAAAGGGTTGTACGGAGCGGGGTCAGGGGCGGAATGAAAAGGAACACCCAGAGGAAGGCCAGACCAGCCAGCAGACCGGGAATGGCCCGGGGGATCATGACGGTATAGTCCAGGAGCCGCGTCCAGCCGTTGCGGCGGCGGTGAGAGGCCAGGCCGATCAGCGTGTAACAGATTACCGACAGTGCGCCGCCGAGAACCCCCAGCAGTACCGTGTTGAGGATACCACGCAATAGGGTGGCCTGGGCAAAGACCTCTTTAAAGTTGTTGAGCGTCAAAGTCTCGACCAGCGTGGTACCCTCGCCCCAGTTGGTGACAAAAGCACGGAACACGATTCCACCGAGGGGGAGCAGCACGGTCACCGCCAGCCAGACGAACACCAGCCCGGCCGCGATCCAGCGCCAGCCGCCCAACGGAAGAAGCCGTTGGCGAACACCTTTCCCTTTGAGGGTCACGTACTTGCCGGCATTGCGCAGCAGAAAGCGCTGGGAGAGCACCAGCGGCAGCGTTATGGCCACAATGCAGATGGCTACGGCTGCCATCAGGTGGTATGAGGGGGTGCCCAGCTTGTTGGTCAGCTTGTAGAGATAGGTTGAAAGCACCAGGTGCCCTTCGGGATCGCCCAGCACCAGAGCCAGGCCAAAAACCTGGAAACCGAGGAAGAACACCAGCAGGCCACTGTAAAGAAACGCCGGCATGACCATCGGCAGACTGACCGTCAGGGCCACCTGAAAGGGGCCTGCTCCTGCCACCCGGGCCGCTTCCTCCACATCTGAACCGAGGTTGCGCAGGGCTGCGGATGAATAGAGATAGACGTGAGGTACATGTGTGAGCCCGGCGATCAGTACGATACTGGCCATGGAGTAGAGATTCCATGGTACCGAGCCGGCCAGATGCTGCACCCAGAGGGAGAAATAGCCGGCCGGCCCGACCGACACCACGTAGCCGAAACAGAGCACCATGGGACAGACAAAAACCGGAATCAGCATCAGGGGCTCAATCCAGCGCTTGCCCGGCAGATCGGTGCGCACCATCAGAAAAGCGAGGATCCCGCCCAGTGGTACTGCCACCACCAGCATGCCGAAAGAGATGTACAGTGAATTTTTGAACGCACTCCAGAAGTCGGGATCATCGAAAATGAAGCGATACGCTGACAACCCCGGGTTCTTCTCCGGCTGAAAAAAGGGAGCATCCAGCAAACTTTGATACAGCAGTATCCCGAGCGGCAGAAAGATAATTATCGTAGTGACGATAATCACCGTGATGCGCGACAGGGGCATTCTGTTCACTTGGCGGTTCCCAGAGACTGCTGCCATTTTTTGAGAAAGTCGAGACGCTTTTTCTGGTCGAGATATTCAATGGTCTCTTTGCCGATCGGGATCGGCCTGGCAGCCGTCCCCAGCTGTTTGGTAAGGCCGGCCAGGGTGGTTTCACCCTTGATGTCGGCACGAATCGAGAACAGGTCTGCCTTGTCGGCGATAACCTGCTGACCGCGGGCGGAGAGGATATAATCAAGCCAGAGCCTGGCCGCATTGGGATTTTTGGCCTTTTTTGAGATGAACATGACCCGTGACAGAATCAGGGAAAAGTCACTGGGATAGACCAGTCCCAGTGAGGGGTCCTTTTTGGAGCGCATAAAGACGTAGGAACCGATCATGTTGAAGCCCAGAAGCGCCTCTCCCGAACTGATCTTCTCCATCATGGCGCCCACGCTGGTATATACCTTGAGCCCCGCCCCACCCATGGCCCTGGCCGCCCCCCAGAAATCGTTGTGGTACTTCATATCCTGGGTCAACATCAGAAAACCGACACCGCTCCGTTCCGGATCGTAGGAAACCACCTTGCCCCTGAGTTTGGGATTTGCCAGCGCTTTCTGCAGCTCGTCATGGGATTTCGGGACTTCGCCGGCCGGCAGCAGACGCTTGTTGTAGGCGAACACCAGCGGCTCATAGGTAGTGCCGTAGGCCTGCTCTTTCCAGTTAGCCCAGTTCGGGATATTGGCGGATTCGGGAGATTTATAGGTCAGAGCATAGCCGTCATTGACCAGCTTGACCTGAAGATCCATGGCCGAACTCCAGAGTACGTCAGCGGTTCCGGCGCCGGCCGCCACCTCGCTGATAAAACGGTTATATACTTCCGTGCTGTTCATGTCGTTATGTTCGACTTTGATGCCGGGATAGAGCGACTCGAAGTCCTTGACAACCGGGTCGGCCGCTTTTGAATCAGTGGTCGAGTAGACCACCAGCTTGCCCTCCTTCCTGGCGGCAACTACAATCTTCTGGTAGTCGGCAGGATAGCCGGCCGGCGCAGCCATGGCCGAAAACGGCAGAAGTACAGCAACAGAACAGAGCAGCATCAGCATTCTACAGATATTCTTGCTCATCACAGCCTCCTGGATCAAAATATACCCCTTTTATAATTATATGTTTTGTAACAAAGTTGACGGAAGTTTTCCAGATAAATCCGGTTTAGGCTTGAGATAGAATAACGCTTGTGGTAATGCTAAAGACACTCGCAGTTGATTTGCGGGCCTTTTTTTGTGTATTCCTCAAGGAGAAGACGATGGCAATAACCCGTGAAATCATTGCCGGAAATGTGAAGATCGGCGCCAACCGCCCTCTCGTGCTGATAGCCGGGCCGTGTGTCATTGAAAATGAGGCAGCCACCCTGCGCCACGCCGAGCGGCTTTTGACCATCTGCAACGGTCTCTCCGTCCCGCTGATATTCAAGGCCTCTTACGACAAGGCCAATCGCACTTCGATCAACGCTTTTCGCGGACCGGGGCTGAGAGAAGGACTCGCGATTCTGCGTAAGGTCAAGGAGTCGTTGGGACTTCCGGTACTCTCCGATATACATTCCATTGAACAAATTGCCCCGGCGTCTGAAATTCTTGATATCATCCAGATTCCGGCCTTTCTCTGCCGTCAGACCGATCTTCTGGTGGCAGCTTCAAAAAGTGGTCGCATTATAAACGTCAAAAAAGGGCAGTTTCTTGCTCCCTGGGATATGGGAAATGTTGCCGGCAAGATTTCTGCAGACGGCAATGAAAATATCATACTGACCGAGCGGGGCGCATCTTTTGGTTACAACAATCTGGTGGTTGATATGCGCAGTTTTCCGGTCATGCGCGCCACCGGCTACCCGGTGGTATTTGACGCCACCCACAGTGTGCAGCTTCCCGGCGGGCAGGGCGACAGCTCCGGCGGTCAGCGCGAGTTCGTTGAATATCTTGCGCGTGCTGCGGTTGCAACCGGCATCGACGGTGTCTTCATGGAGGTTCACGAAGACCCGGACAAGGCGCTCTGCGACGGCCCCAACTCGATTCCTCTCGGGGAACTGCCCGAATTGCTGAAATTTCTGAAAGCACTTGATTTTGTCGTAAAACAGAGATGGACTCCATGAACATAATCGAAGAAGCACAACGGGTCATTCGTGTCGAGGCCGAGGCGCTGAACGCCATGGCCGATCGCATTGACGGTTCATTTGAACGGGCAGTTGACCTGATTCTGGGCAGTGCCGGAGGACGGGTGATCGTCAGTGGGATGGGCAAGTCCGGGCTGGTCGGACAGAAGATCGCCTCCACCCTGGCATCGACCGGCACTCCGGCTTTTTTCCTCCATCCGGCCGAAGGGATCCACGGCGATCTTGGCATGATCATGACCGGTGATGTCGTGATCGCAATTTCCAACAGTGGAGAGACCGAAGAAATATTGCGGATTCTGCCGTCCATCAAACGCCTGGGAGCTCATCTGATTTCCATGAGCGGGAACCGGACATCTAATCTGGCCCGTTTGAGTGATGTGTTTCTGGATGTCTCGGTCAAGGAGGAAGCCTGTCCGTTGGGACTGGCCCCGACCGCTTCCACAACCGCGACGCTTGCCATGGGTGATGCGCTGGCGGTGACTCTTCTGGTAAGACGCGGCTTTAAGGCTGAGGATTTTGCGATTTTTCATCCCGGCGGTTCTTTGGGTAAGAAGCTTCTGCTGCGGGTGGAAGACCTGATGCATAGCGGAACTGCTATTCCGTTGGTTCAGCAGAATGCCCTGATGAAAGATGCCTTGTTTGTTATCACGGCCAAAGCGCTTGGCGTGACCGGGGTTTGCGACAGCGACGGAGCCTTGAAGGGGGTCATTACTGACGGAGACCTGCGACGCTCGCTTGAAAAGGGGTATGATATTCTCAACCTGCGTGCCGACGAAATAATGAAGCATAATCCTCTGCGTATCAAACGAGGAGAGTTGGCCGCCGCCGCCCTGCAGATCATGGAACACCGGGCCATCACTTCACTGTTCGTATTTGAAGATGATCAGAGTAATTCGCCCTGCGGTATCATCCATGTGCATGATATCCTGAAGGCAGGCATTGCCTGATGTGAAACCCGTTACGAATCATAGCTTTCAATCTTTATGCCAAGATATAGACGGTTGCCACGTTCTGCTGGACAGTCCATCATTCGAATGCTATAGTCCCCACCTAATATGATATCGCCAGTTTTTATCAGACCCGCACTGGTCATTGTTATAACCACGGCGATTATCCTTATCGTGACCGTTATCTCCCGGAACGGCTCCAACCGTGTCGCTCCAGTGCAGTCGGCCTTTCAGCAGCTTCCCCACAATATCGATATCGCTTTAAAACAGGCTCATTTTAGCGAAATGAAGGATGGTTCGATCAATTGGGAGCTCGTGGCAGAAGAGGTTGAATACGACAAGAACGGAGAGATAGCCTATCTTTCGGGTGGAATCCGGATGGATTTTATCAGGAACAAAACTCGTGGCGCGGTAAAGGTAACAGCCGACAGCGGTGAATATCAGAGTAATAACAAAAATATCACGCTGCGCGGAAAGGTGCATGTTCTGACAGAGGATGGCGCATCTTTCGACACGGATTCGATCCGCTATACTGCGGCTGTTTCCCGCTTCACAACAACGGACACCATCATGTTCCGTCAGGCACGATTGACGTTGAATGCTGTCGGTATGGAGATGGATGTCAAGGATCAGCGAGCCCGTTTTCTTAAGCTGGTTGACGCCACTGTGACCGGTGGAGCTGTTCATGGCGCGGTGACCGCTCCGGGATCGAAAACAGCGGTGAGGCACGTGGTAAAGCCGAAGCAGAAACCGTCCCTGCGCACAGGCCGGCGTTCTGTAAAAAAACAGGTTGCCACAAAGACCAAGAAACGCATCAGGGGTAAACACCGATGAAAAGAGTTTCACTCTTTATGCTGCTGACGTGCCTGTTACCGGTGTCACCGCTGCCGTCTGCTGCGGCTGATACTTCAGTGCGCAGAGGCCGCTCAGACCTCCCCATTATAATCAAGTCGAATGAACTGACTGCGGACAACAAGGGCAAGACGGCAATATTCAGCGGTAAAGTGGTAGCCAAACAGGGAGAAGTAACTATTTTTTCTGACAAGCTTATTGTAAACTACGCCGAAAAAAATGGCGATGTCGACAGGGTGGAAGCGATCGGCAATGTGCGCATAATTCAGCTTGACAGGACGGGAATCGCGTCACATGCCGTCTATGAAAGTCGTGTCGGCCGCGTCACTCTGTCCGGTAGTCCAAATCCCAAAGTCATGCGGGGAACGGATAGTGTCAGCGGCAAAATAATCACCTATTATGTAGATGACGACAAGAGCATCGTTACAGGTGGCGGAGATCCCTCCTCACGTGTAGAAGCGGTAATCAACCCGCCCGCCAGGAAGGCACATGCAGGTGAACAGTGACTATTCCAGGCTCTGGACCAGCGAACTCAAGAAGAGCTATGGGAACCGTCAGGTGGTCAATGGGGTCGATATATCCATTCAGGCCGGCAAGGTTACCGGCCTTCTGGGGCCAAACGGAGCCGGCAAAACGACTACCTTCTATATGGTGGTCGGCCTGGCACAGCCTGACGGAGGTCGGGTATTCCTCGGCGATAAGGAGATAACAGCTCTTCCGATGTATCAGAGGGCCAGGCGCGGCATCAGTTATCTTCCCCAGGAGGCATCGGTTTTTCGCAAGCTTTCGGTAGCTGACAATCTGCTGGCCATTCTTGAGACGATCGAGCCTGACAATGCTGCCCGCCGCATGAGGATGGAGCAGTTGCTGGAAGAGTTTAATATCACACATATAGCCGCCTCAAAAGGGTACGCCCTTTCAGGCGGGGAACGACGGCGGGTTGAAATTGCGCGGGCTCTGATCACAAGGCCTCTGTTCATCCTGCTTGACGAACCGTTTGCCGGTATCGACCCGATAGCGGTCGCAGATATTCAGAATCTGATAGTGTCACTGAAAAACAGGAATATCGGCGTGTTGATTTCAGATCACAATGTGCGCGAGACCTTGGGTGTCTGCGACTCCGCCTATATCCTGAACAACGGTGAAGTACTGGAACACGGCACTCCGGATGAAATAGCAAACAGCAAAAAGGCACGCGAAATTTATCTTGGTGACGATTTTAGATTATAGTCCGTCCGAGGGTTGTTTTAGATGGCAATGGAGATGCGCCAACAACTGAAGATGTCCCAGCAGCTGGTAATGACGCCGCAGCTGCAGCAGGCTATCAAACTGCTCCAGTTAACCCGTCTGGAGCTTCAGGATCTGGTGAGTCAGGAGTTGGAGGAGAATCCGCTTCTGGAAGAGAGTAACGAGATCGAAGAACCTGGTGAACCTACTACCCTGGAGGCATCCGAGCAAGAGCTTGAGCATGAACAGGATGTCACCGAATTTCGTGAAGTGGAAACCGGTGAGGAGACGCTGCGGGATTGGGACAGTTACATCGACGGATACAACTACAGTTCCGGCGAACAGTACAGCGGCGATGAGGAGCACCCTTCGTTCGAAAATCTTCTGACCCGTCAGAGTTCCTTGATCGACCATCTGCTCTGGCAGCTCCACATGGGTCAATACTCCGAAATGGATGTACGGGTCGGAGAGGTGATTATCGGTAATATTGATGAGTCCGGCTATCTTCGGGCTTCCCTGACTGAAATTGCCGCAGCAAGTAATGCATCGGAAGAGGATGTCGTTGATGTTCTGGAGTGCATCCAGGAATTCGACCCATCAGGTGTTGCAGCCCGTGACCTGAGGGAATGCCTGCTGATTCAGGCCCGTTTTCTGGGGATGAAAGGGAGTCCGGTAGAAAGCATCCTGCTGAACCATTTATCCGATCTGGAAAAACGAAATTACAAGTTGATTGCACGTTCGCTGGCAATCGATATCAGCCAGGTTCTGGTTGCCGCCAAGATCATATCCGGTTTTGATCCGCGCCCCGGCTCTTCATTCAACTCCGATGATGTACACTACATTTCGCCTGATATATTTGTTCACAAAGTGGGCGATGATTATGTTGTCATGCTGAATGACGAGGGATTGCCCAATCTGAAAGTCAGCACACATTATGCCGGTGTTCGCGGCAACGGTTCGATTGATTCTCATGCAGAGGAGTATATCAGTGATAAAATGCGGTCCGCCGCCTGGCTGATCAAGAGTATCCAGCAGCGTCAACGCACTATCTACAAGGTCGCTAAAAGTATCATTCGCTTTCAGCGAGAATATTTTGACCGCGGTATCGAGTATCTCCGACCTCTGGTGCTGAGAGACATTGCCGAAGACATCGGCATGCATGAATCGACTATCAGCAGGGTGACCACCAACAAATATATGCAGACCCCCCAGGGGTTGTTCGAACTGAAATACTTCTTCAACAGCGGCCTCTCAACAAGCGGAGGTGAGTTTGTTGCTTCGGAAAGCGTCAAGAATCGCATCAACGAAATCATAGAAACCGAAGATACTAAAAGACCGCTTTCCGACCAGAGGATTGCCGAAATGCTTTTGGAGGAAGGGATCAACATCGCCCGGCGTACGGTAACCAAATATCGGGAAGTGTTGAAGTTCGGCTCGTCATCGGAACGCAAACGGCATTTCTGACATAATGCAGCACACAACAGACAGGAGGATTGTATGCAGGTAACTACCACGTTCAGGCACATGGAACAGAGCGACACTCTTAAAGCGTATGCAGAAGAAAAACTCGACAGGGTGGCAAAGTATATCGACGAGCCTATCACTGCGCAGGTCTATTTTACGGTAGAGAAGAAGATTCGTCATATCGTCGAAATCGTAATTACAGCCAGGGGTATAAGTACCAAAGCTTCCGAGGCGACCAATGACATGTATGCCGCCATTGATGCCGTAATTGACAAGATCGAGCGTCAACTCAAGCGCTACAAGGAGAAGATCAAGGCTCACAAACCGAATGGCGATGGACAACATGGTCGTCAGCTATCGAAGAAGATATTCCATGCAGAAAGTATTGAGGACAGCACTGAACCGGTCGTGATCAGGACTAAAATAGAAACGGCCAAACCGATGTCGGTTGAAGAGGCCGTAATGCAGATGAATCTTCTGCACAAGGATTTCCTGGTTTTTACCGATTCTGTAACCAGTGAAATTAAAGTACTTTATCGCCGAAAAGATGGCAATTTTGGCCTGATCGAGCCGCAACAAGCCTGATTGCAAGAAAACCATGGACGGTATCACTCTTTCAATTCAGGAAATCCTGAACGATACGGAATATGGCCTGGGATTGACCCTCCTTGGGGGTGAACAGGGACTGGTCAATCGTGTTTCGAGTTCGCGCATCCAGAAACCGGGGCTGGCTCTGGCCGGATATACCGAGCACTTGCATCCCGACCGGATTCAAGTGCTCGGCAATACTGAAATTTCCTATCTGGAGCAGATCGATCCTCTCATAGCTGCCGAAACGACAGGGGCCTTGTGCAGTTTTCCCATATCCTGTTTTATTATAACCAAGGGACTAATGCCGCCGCCAACTCTTCTTGAGGCGGCCAGACACAGCGGTATTCCGATTCTCGTCAGTCACCATCAATCTTCCACCTTCATCTCTCTTATAACCAAATTTCTTGAAGAGCGGCTGTTGCCGACAACGCATCTTCATGCCGTGCTGGTGGATGTCCTGGGTGTCGGTGTCCTCCTGACCGGTAAGAGCGGTATCGGAAAGAGCGAGTGCGCACTTGACCTGGTTATCCGTGGGCATCGACTGGTTGCGGATGATATGGTCTATATCATGAAAAAGATGCCGGCAGCGCTGATCGGACAGGCGGAGGAAGCCATCCAGCATCTGATGGAGATTCGCGGTCTGGGAATCATAAATATCAAGGATCTTTACGGCGTCTCCTCAATCCGGGACAAGAAGATCATCGACATGGTGCTGGAGCTCGTGGATTGGGACCCGGATCAGGAGTATGATCGCCTCGGGGTTGACGACAAAACCGCGACCATACTGGGAGTCAATATTCCTCATATATGTATTCCGGTTCGTCCGGGGCGCAACCTGGGATCGATCATAGAGGTAGCGGCCCGCAACTTCCTGCTTAAAGGGATGGGATACCATTCGGCACGCGACTTTCAGGAGCGGTTGCTGGCCCGCATGGAAGTCCGTTCGCTAGGCAATGAGGTAGAATAGGCAATGCGAGTTATCGTCATCACCGGCATGTCAGGTTCCGGGAAGTCAACTGCAGTCAGGGCACTGGAGGATGAGGGTTTCTACTGTATCGACAATCTGCCGGTGCGGTTGTTCAAGCGTTTTTTAGACCTGGTCGATAAATCCGGCGAATCCTTCAAGGGAATCGTGCTGGTGGCAGATATACGTGGCCGGGAATTTTTCAAAGGGTACGAGAATGCTTTCCGGAAAATAGCCAAAACCGGGCACAGTATTGAAATTCTTTTTTTCGATGCCGTCGATGACATTCTTGTCCGTCGTTATTCCGAAACACGTCGTCGTCATCCTGCCGATGAAAACGGTTCCGTAGTCGATAGTATCCGCATCGAGCGGGAGCATATTTCGGGATTGAGGCAGATGGCGACCCGAGTCATTGACACATCGGAGCTCAATGTCCACCAGCTCAAAGAGTACATTCTCCGTATCATACGAGGGGAAGAGAACGAAAATTACCTGGTGGTAGAGGTTCAGTCTTTTGGATTTCGCTACGGAATTCCGCTTGAATCGAGTATGGTCATTGATGTTCGTTTTCTTCCCAATCCGTTTTTTGTTTCTGAACTGTCATCAGGTTCCGGACTTGATGATGCCGTGCGTGAATATGTCCTTGATAACGTTGTCACCACGCAATTTCTGGACCATTTTTTCCCGTTGCTCGATATGCTTCTTCCGGCACACCGCCAGGAAGGCAAGGCATATTTTACCATTTCGATAGGTTGTACCGGGGGGAGGCATCGTTCGGTTGCGATTGCCGAGGAAACCGGAAAACATCTGCGGACCCGATGGCCATCCGTACGAATACTGCACAGGGATATAGAAAAGAGAAATCAATGATTGGACTTGTTCTTGTGGCACATGCAGGGCTGGCTACCGCTCTGAAGGCATCTTGCGAGATGATCGTCGGACCGATCGAAAACTGTGCTGTTGTTGAAGTTGCTCCAGGCGAACGCGCTGATGACATCATGGCGAGCATTGTGGCTGCTGTCGGATCAGGGCAATCGGGCGAGACCATTATCATGACCGACCTTTTCGGCGGTACTCCATCCAACATGGCGATGTCATTTCTGAAAGATGGATGCGTAGAAGTTATCACCGGTGTCAACCTGCCGATGCTGATGGAGTTCTGTTCCAAGCGCGGGCGGATGACTGTGGCTGAACTTGCTGTTACGTTGCAGCGATGCGGTCGCGATGGCATTATTGTAGCCGGTGAGCTGCTAAAATAGGAAATACGCTGTCACGAGGAAATTACAGACATGCTCCATCAGGAATTTCAGATCATAAACAAACTCGGGCTGCACGCCCGCGCCTCGGCACTCTTTGTCAAGACCGCCAGCCGCTTCAGCTCTGACGTGAAGCTGGCAAGGGAAGGGATTGAGGTGAACGGCAAAAGTATCATGGGCATCATGATGCTGGCAGCGCCCAAGGGTACCACCGTAAGCCTGACTGTTGAAGGGACTGATGAAACCGAAGCCATGCAGGGTCTCGGAGATATAATTTTAAACGGATTCGGTGAGGAGTAATATGCGTACGTTCACAGGAATCGCGGCATCGCCCGGGATTGCTGTCGGAAAATTGTGCGTCATAGACCGTCGCAGGGCGGCAATCAGCGAATATACCATTGCTCCCGAAGCGGTTTCTTCCGAAATTTCCCGGCTGCATGCCGCAATTTCCGCCACCCGTGATAACCTGGAGTCCCTTAAATCCCGCTTGACCATATCTACCGGAGAAGATCACCTCTTTTTTATAGAGACCCACCTGCTGATACTAGACGATGAGCGCCTTGTTTCGGAGACGGCTGCCATAATAGAGACCTGGCTGATCAATACCGAAGCTGCCTTGCGACGTACCCTGAATCGTTATCAGGATTTTTTTTCAGGCATTGATGACCCTTATCTGCGGGAACGCATAAGTGACGTCGAAACGGTCATCGAGAGAGTTCTGTAAACCATGGTGGGTGAGGCTCATGCCGAGATGCCGCACTATGACGGAAAGACCATTGTTGCCGCTCACGACATCACCCCGGCCGATATACTTCAGTTTGACCGTACGAACATCATCGGCATCACCACTGAGATCGGCGGGCGCACCTCACATACCTCCATCCTGGCACGGGCTTTTGAAATACCGTCCGTGGCCGGAGTGGAAGGAATCGCCGATCCTCTTCTGGATGGCCTTCCGGTAATTATTGATGGTCTGAGCGGCTGCGTGATTATTAATCCCGACAGCCTGACTTTTCAGGACTTCCTCAAGCGTAAACAGCATTACGAATATGTGGAGAGCGAGCTGCTGAAAACCGCCACTCTTCCCGCCGTAACACTTGATGGACATCCGATGCGGCTGAAAGGCAATGTCGAGCTGCCTGAAGAGGGAGCATCGGTACTCAGGCACGGCGGCAGTGGAGTCGGTCTGTACCGCACCGAAATGCTCTTTATGAACCGGTCGATCATGCCGGGCGAAGAGGAACAGTATGATATATACCGTGCCATGCAACTGGCGATCGCACCGCATCCGTTAACCATAAGGACGCTGGATGCAGGTGGGGACAAACTGCTGGAGGGAATGCAGCACAACGGTGAACAGAACCCGGCGCTCGGAGTGCGGGCAATCCGGCTCTCCCTGAGTATGCCGGACGAATTTAATAAACAGTTGCGGGCTATACTGCGAATCAGCCATCACGGACCGGTACGGATCATGTTTCCGATGATTTCCGGAATGGAGGAGCTGCTTCAGGCTAAGGGGCTGCTTGATCAGGCCAGGCGGGAACTGTCGGCTGAAGGCACTCCTTTTGATTCATCCATGCCGGTCGGTGTCATGATCGAAATCCCGTCGGCGGTAATCCTGGGTGATCTGTTATCACGGGAGGTTGATTTTTTCAGTGTCGGCACCAACGACCTGATTCAGTATTCTCTGGCTATCGATCGTTCCAATGAACAATTGGCACATATGTATCAGCCGCTTCACCCCGCGGTGCTGCGCTCGTTGCGACAAATCGTGCTGAACGCCCATGCTGCCGGCATCGAAGCCTGCCTGTGCGGCGAAATGGCGGGGGATCCACTGTATCTGCCGGTACTGCTCGGTCTGGGATTTAACGAACTCTCGATGAGTGCCGCCGCGCTGCCGCGTGTGAAACAGATGCTGCGGCGCATTACCAGAGAACGGGCTGCCATGATAGCTGACGGCTGTTTTGCTTTTGCAACCGTAGCTGAGGTCGAGTTGTACCTGAAACGCGAGATTACCCTTGATGTCGCCGAGAGTTTCGACTGATGATTCTCACCGTAATCCACGCGATGTTCTCCCTGGTTTTCGGTATGGTGGTCGGGTCGTTCCTGAACGTCTGCATCTGTCGCATGCCGCATGACGAATCAGTTGTATCGCCGCCATCACATTGTCCGCACTGCTCCTGCAGGATTTCATGGTACGACAATATCCCTCTGTTCAGTTATCTGCTGCTGCGTGGAAAGTGCCGTAGTTGCGGCGCCCGTATTTCACTTCAGTACCCGCTTGTTGAGCTGTTAAACGGGCTTCTGACACTGCTTCTGTTTCTGCACTTTGGACCGACACCGGCTTTTGCAGCGCTTTTCCTGTTCAGTTCGGCCCTGGTGGTAATCACATTTATCGATATCGAACATCAGATCATACCGGACGAAATTTCTCTGTCCGGCATAGTGACCGGTTTTGTACTCTCATTCTTTTTAAAGGAGCCTGGCTGGCTGAATTCCCTGGCCGGCATCCTGCTGGGGGGGGGGAGCCTGCTGCTGGTGGCGTACAGCTATCATTGGCTGACCGGCAAAGAGGGTATGGGTGGAGGCGACATTAAACTGCTGGCCATGATGGGAGCTTTTCTTGGCTGGCAGGCGGTGCCGTTTATCATTTTCGCCAGTTCGCTGGTCGGTTCGCTGGTCGGCGTTTCGATGATGCTGTTCCAGAAAAAAGATTCCAAACTGGCGATACCGTTTGGCCCTTATCTGGCCTTCGCAGCTCTGCTCTACATCTTCCATGGTCAAGCGTTCATACGGTGGTACCTCAATTTTGGCGGTTTCCATAAAGGATAGCGGCATGTCCCTGTATCGCCCCAACCTGACCGTATCGATCATGGCGTTTCTGGGCTTCCTGCTTATGTTGACCTGGCTTCTGTTCAGCCTGCTGGCATTCAAAACTGCTGCAAACGACCTTTACTCCCAGAAGGGCGAACATGCCCGCACCCTTCTGGCCGCTTTTGTCAGCCAGCTTCCCGATACGATTCCAACCTATCCGGAAGGAATAATCCCCTCCGACTCCTCTGCCTCCACATATGTGCAGAAACTCTCCGGCGACGCGGCTTTTTCCCGGCTGACCCTTCTGGATGCAAACGGTAAGCCGGTCTATAGCGCCGGCCGGGAGGGTAATGATGTCTATCTCCCCTTCAGCGGTCAGGCGGCGACGGCAGACGGAAGCTTTATAACTCCTGATGGGAGCGGTATTGCCCATGTCATAACCGTAGTACGAAACGGAGTGTCCGTCGGGAGAGCCGGCCTGGTGATGTCTCTTGCATCGGAAAAGGCCCGCCTCGGCCGCTCCCGCCAGATATTGATCGCCTACTTTGTGCTGGATTTCATACTGCTGCTTGCCCTGGGATCCTTCATCCTCGCCCGTATTGTAGTCAATCCGATCAACCGGCTGCTGGCGGCGACCGAAAAGATCACCGATGGACACTATGGTCAGCGGCTGAGGATATCGGGTAGCGCCGAACTTGCCCGTCTGGCGGATGCCTTCAACGAGATGTCGGTTACTCTGCAGAACAAGGATCACCAGGTCTCGGAACATCTGGCTGCTCTGGAACAGGCCAACTGTGATCTTCAACAGGCCCGGGAAGAGGCTATCCGAACCGAGAAAATGGCATCAATCGGGCTCCTCGCAGCCGGTATGGCCCACGAAATCGGTACACCACTGGCATCGATCATGGGGTATGCCGATCTGGTGGCAACGGAGCAGCCGGACAGTCCTGCCATGCAGGACTATGCCCTCAGAATATCCAGGGATTGCGCCCGCATCGACAGGATCGTGCGGGGTTTACTTGATTATTCCCGTCCCCGTGGTTCAAGTGATGGAACCACCGACATCCGGCAAGTGGTGACCGCATCGCTGGATCTTCTGGCCCAGCAGGGGGCCTTTAAACGTGTGAAGATTACGATGGCGGTTGACAAAGGATGTCCCGAAGTAATGGCCGACCCGCATCAGCTTCAGCAGGTGCTGGTCAATCTGCTGCTCAACAGCCGGGATGCATTGGCAGATGATGGTGCCCTGAAAATCGGCTCACGGCTCCAGGATGGACAACTGTGCATCGATATCTTCGACAACGGATCAGGTATTGCCGAAGAGCATTTACGACACGTATTCGACCCGTTTTTTACCACCAAGCAGCCCGGAAAAGGGACCGGTCTCGGATTAGCCATATCGGCGCGGATCATTGAAGGGTTCGGGGGACGCATCACCGTCAGGAGCAAACCCGGCCTCGGCAGTTGTTTCAGCGTGTGGCTCCCTCTGGCCCAAAGGAAGAGCGGATGACCGAAAAAAAACATATCCTGATCATAGATGATGAAGAAAATCTGCGCCATATGCTTTCGGTCATGCTGACCCGCCAGGGATATGTTGCAGACAGTGCGGCCCATGGAGAAGAGGGGCTTCTGCGCGTCAGGGAGAAGGCCTACGACTTCATCCTCTGCGATATCCGCATGCCGGAAATGGATGGCAAGGCGTTTCTTACGAGGGCGCTGGAGCAGTGCATCACTGCGCCGGTCATTATGATGTCGGCCTACGGAACGGTGGAAACCGCCATTGAGTGTCTGAAGATGGGTGCCTACGACTTCATCTCCAAGCCGTTCAAAAAAGATGAAATCATAATGGTGTTAAAAAAAGCCGAAGAGCGTGAACGGCTGAAAGAAGAAAACTTCCGCCTGCGGGACGCGATAGCCGGACGTTTTGAATACAGCGGGATCATCAGCCGCAATTGCCGCATGGAGGAGATCTTCGGTCAAATCCGCAAGGTAGCGGACCTTAAAACGACCGTGTTGATCCTGGGAGAGTCCGGTACCGGCAAGGAGCTTGTGGCCCGTGCCATCCATCAGAATGGCAGGCGCGCCACCAGACCTTTCGTAGCGGTCAATTGCGGCGCCATTCCGGAAAATCTGCTGGAAAGCGAGCTTTTTGGCCATGTCCGGGGCGCTTTTACCGATGCTGCCGGCGATAAGGCCGGCCTTTTTGAACAGGCCGATGGCGGCACACTCCTTCTGGACGAGATCGGCGAGATGCCGCTGGCGCTCCAGGTCAAACTTCTGCGGGTTCTGCAGGAAGAAGAGTTCCGGAGGGTAGGAGCAGCGGTGTCAAAAAAGGTCAACGTGCGAGTTGTCTCGGCCACCTCCCGTAACCTGGCTGCTGATGTAAAGGCCGGAGTTTTTCGTGAAGATCTCTACTTTCGTCTGAATGTATTCTGCCTCCAGTTGCCGCCGCTGCGTGATCGGATCGAGGACATACCGCTTCTGGCGGAGCATTTCGTCAACAGCATGGCTCATGGCAGAGAAATGGCGCCATTGAGTTTTGAGCCGGATGCCATGCGCAACCTGATGGCCTACAACTGGCCGGGCAATATCCGCGAACTGCAGAACGCCATTGAACGGGCCGCCATACTGTGTGACGGGGGCCGGATTACGATCAGGAGTCTACCCCCTTCCGTACAGTCGGCAACCACGATGCAAACGGCCACGGGACAGGACGAAAACCTTTCCATCAAGAAGGCGGAAGACGCCATAGAACGTGACCTGATCAGAAAAGCCCTGCTCAAGACAGGCGGCAACCGTACTCAGGCGGCCAGAATTCTTGAAATCAGCCATCGATCATTACTTTACAAACTGAAGGAGTTTGGCATAGAGTAGGGGAACAGTGCCCGACCCGCTGTCATTCACACGAGCAGCTTACTCAAAACCTGAAAGGAATCATCAAATGTTTAAAGAACTGGTATGTGCTGTTGCCGTTTCCCTCATCGTTGTTTCACCCTCATTTGCCATGGCCAAGGAGGGCTGTGGAGGGGTGTGCTCCACCTGCCACTCGCTTACTGAAAAAGAGGCCACCGAGCTCATAAAAAAAACCGGTGCTGCCGTTTCCTCCGTCAAACAATCACCGGCCAAGGGGCTTTTTGAATTACTCGTGGAAAAGGATGGACAAAAAGGTATTCTGTTGATGGATTACGGCAAGAAACACCTTATCCAGGGCATGGTAGTTGACATCGAGAAACTGCAGCCGGTTGTCGCGCATCAACAAAGCTTCCCGCCGCAGCCTGCACCGCAGACATCCCTGGATGTAAATGCAATTCCCGCAGCTCATGCAGTCATCATGGGCAATCCTAAAGGCTCCAAAAAGCTTTACGTCTTTACCGATCCAGATTGCCCCTACTGCCGCAAGGGACACGTCGAGTTGAAAAAACTGGCAGCTATTGCCCCGGATGTTGCCATCCACATCATGCTCCTGCCGTTGCCGATGCATCCGGCAGCCTATGACAAATCAAGAATCATTCTTGAAACAAAGAGTCTGGACCTGCTGGACAAGGCCTTTGACGGTAAGGATGTTCCCAAACCGGCCAGTGAGAACAGCAAAAAGGCTGTAGATGAAATCATCAAATTTGCCAATGCCAATGGCATATCCGGAACGCCGACCATGGTGATGCCGGATGGAAAGATTGAAGTCGGTATGCGGGATGCCGAGACGGTGAAGAAGATGCTGGAAGGGAAGTAGACAGGTCAGGAAAAGCCATGCTGCTGCTCTGGAAAATATTTGTTCTCTACACCCGTGTAGCCTTGTTCTCATGGGGTGGCGGGCCGGCTTCGCTTGCCCTCATGCAGCGTGAATCAACCGCAGCTCTCTGGGTTCCACCAGGAGCTGCGGTCGCGGTGCCCTGGGTTACCCCCCTTGAATTTTCAGATGCAGTTGCATTGGGCAACGCCTTGCCCGGTCCGGTTGCGCCACAGGTATCGGCCTACGTGGGCTACAAGATGGCAGGCGTTCCGGGAGCTGTCGCTGCCGCGGCCGGAACGGTTCTGCCCACTACCGTGCTGATGCTGCTCATGATAGTCTATTTTTTCAAAATTAAAGACAGCGTTCTGATCCAGTCAATGTTGCGGGCAGTCAGGCCTGTAATTGTGGGCCTGCTGCTTTGGACAGCCTATGACATGGCCTACACCGTGTTCGGGGTCAACAAATTCGGTTTCGCAGGTTCCTTAACGGGTGGGTGGGATAAGCTACTCTTTGTGCTGGTAGCTTTTGGCTTGTTGACTCTCACCGGTATCAACCCTGCTTTCGTCATCTTTGGAGCTGCGGCAATCGGCGGGGTGGTGTACCGTTAGTGTTAGATGATTTCCCTGGCGAATACCGTTCCTTCTCGCTGTAGATGCAGCCGCAGTACTGCTGACGATACAGACCCGCTTCCTTTGAAAGCCTGATCCCCTCCTGCCAGCCGGTTCGGAAGTCCTGATAGTAAAATGTCACCCCCTGCTCATTTCCGATCTGTTCCCCCAGTTGCCTGAGCTCATCGTGCCGCTGGTATCTGCTGTAGAGCAATGAAGCGGTAAAGGCTTCGAAACCTCCAGCCCTGGCCGCTTCCGCCGCTGCCCGCAGACGGGATGAGTAGCAATAGCTGCAGCGTTTGTCCGGCTCTGCGGCAACATGAGCCAGGAAGACCTCCAGCTCATATTCATCGTGCATGATCAACGGCAGCGCTTCCTGCTCTGCCATCCGGACGACAGCGTCACGGCGGCGGATGTATTCCTGATAGGGATGAATATTGTGATTAAAGAAAAAACCGGTCACGTCATGACCGGCAGCACGCAGGGATCTGAGCGGATAGAGGGAGCAAGGCCCGCAGCAGGTGTGCAGCAGAATGCGCATCAGAGGTTCTCCAGCATGTGTCCCATCTTGTGTTTCTTGGTTTTTAGATAACTGCGGTTGGTGGAGGTAGCTTTCGTTTCTATGGCGACCCGCTCGACGATGTCGATGCCATAGCCCTGCAGGCCGATCACTTTCTTGGGGTTGTTGGTCAGCAGGCGGATTTTGGTGATGCCGAGAGAGAGAAGTATCTGGGCGCCGATACCGTAGTCGCGCAGGTCGGCCTTGAAGCCCAGTTCCAGATTGGCTTCGACGGTGTCCCGCCCCTTGTCCTGCAACTCGTAGGCCTTCAGTTTGTTGACCAGTCCGATGCCGCGTCCTTCCTGGCGCATGTACAAAATGACTCCGGTGCCCTCCTTGGCGATCTGCTCCATGGCCTGGTGCAACTGCTCGCCGCAGTCGCAACGCTGGCTCCCCAGAACGTCACCGGTCAGGCATTCCGAGTGAACCCGCACCAGGATCGGCTCACCTTTTTTTAGTTCTCCCTTGACAAGGGCAATATGCTCAAACGCGTCAATATCATTCTCAAAACCAATGGCCCGCCACGCTCCGCCAAATGTCGAAGGAAGATGAGCTTCGGCCACGGTGCGCACCAGCCGTTCGTTCTTCAGCCGATAGGCAACCAGATCGGCAATGGTGCAGATCTTCAGGCCGTGTTCCCTGGCAAAAACCTTCAGCTCGGGCATGCGCGCCATGCTGCCGTCGTCATTCATGATTTCGCAGATCACACCGGCCGGCTTCAGACCTGCCAGCCGCGCCAGATCAACCGACCCCTCAGTCTGGCCTGAGCGTACCAGTACGCCACCCTTGCGTGCCCGTAAAGGAAAGATATGGCCGGGGCTGACCAGATCTCTGGAACTGGCGCCGTCAGCCACAGCGGTCAGGATGGTGTGTGCGCGGTCGGCAGCCGAAATTCCGGTGGTGACACCATGTCTGGCTTCGATCGAGACGGTGAAGGCTGTTTCAAAAGGTGATGTATTATCGCGCACCATGGGGCGCAGACCCAGCGCATCGCATTTGTCGGGGGTCAGGGTCAGGCAGATCAGACCACGGCCATGCTTTGCCATGAAGTTGATGTTCTCGGGAGTAGCCGCTTCGGCAGCCAGGGTCAGATCGCCCTCGTTTTCACGATCTTCGTCATCAACAAGGATGATCATCTTTCCCTGCCGGATATCTTCAATTGCTTCTTCAATGGTTGCAACAGACATGGTTTATTCTTTCATAGTTGTAATGTGGTTTTCCTGTCGCCGCCAATCGTATGAATATGAGGCAGCAGATACCGTTCAGACAAAATATCACAGGAAAGCCTGACCTGCTACCCTTCATTTCAAAAAACACTTCATCTTCAGAGGCAAATGACTTAGTATCCTTATGCCTAAAATCCCCTCCCGCAAGGGGCGGGGGAGCAAAAGTCCAAACTCCAGGTCGGCGTATGTGCGCCGAAAGGATCTTGACCCTGCGTATCGCACTTGTCGCCATACATCCCTCTCCCTCACCCCAGGCCGTACCTCTGGCCAATGCGTTTCTATCGAGTTATACGCTTGATTCTTCAGTAGAAACAATCCTGCTGGATTTTTTTGCAGATAAGTCGGCTATCTCTTGTGCCGCCGAAATCGTCGCTGCTCAGCCTGACGCAGTCGGTTTTTCCCTATACCTATGGAATCGCCTCCTCAGCCTTGAGATTGCAGCCGAGCTTGCCCGCAGCCTCCCGGGGATACGGCTTTTCGCCGGTGGCCCCGAGGCGACGGCTGACCCCCGGCGTGTTCTGGCGGCGGCTCCGTTGGCATTCCTGATCGTCGGCGAAGGAGAGAAACCTTTCAGAGCGGTGTGTTCACGGCTGGCAGCCGGCATGGACGTTGCCGGCATCCCCGGTGTCGCCATGCTTCATGAGGGGTGTGTGGTGATGGCACCTCCTGCAATGCCTGCAGATCCGGATACGATACCTTCGCCGTATCTGACCGGAATTCTCGATACCCGCCGTTATCCGGGCATTCTCTGGCAGTTGTCGCGGGGGTGCGGTTTTGCCTGCGAATACTGTTTCGACTCCCGTGACGGCCACGGTGTCCGGCGTTTCTCTTTAGAGCGGATCGAGGCGGAGCTGCGCCACTTTGCGATCACGGGCGTCTCCCAGGTGTTTGTACTCGATTCCACCTTCAACCAGGATGTGCAGCGAGCCAAGCTGATCCTGAAGCTGATCAGGAGGATCGCCCCCGGAATTCATTTTCACTTCGAGGTGCGCAGCGAATTTATCGACCGGGAGATGTCGCGTCTCTTCGCTCAGATCACCTGTTCGCTGCAGATCGGGTTGCAAAGCGCAGATCCTCTGGTTTTAAGAGCGGTTGGCCGATCCTTCAACAAAAGAGAATTCTGCGCCAGGATCACGCTGTTGAACGAAAGCGGGGCCGTATTCGGTTTCGACCTGATGTACGGACTGCCCGGCGACACGCTGCGGGGCTTTTGCGAAAGTATCGATTTCGCCCTTTCCCTCTACCCCAATCACCTGGACATATTCCCGCTGGCACTTCTTCCCGGTACACCCCTGGCTGCCCGTAGCGACGCCATCGGTCTGCAGCATCATGACGCTCCTCCCTACACTCTCATCTCTTCTCCGACTTTCAGCCCGGAGGAGATGGAGCTGGCACAGCGGTTGGCAACCGCCTGCGATATATTCTACACGCGGGGAAAGGCGGTGGCCTGGTTCAATGCGGTCATCGCCCCCCTTGGTATGAAGCCGTCGCTTTTTCTGAGGAAGTTCGGGGAATGGCTGACGGATGAACGGGGACCGGTCGACAGCGAGGCCGAGCTGGATGACGGGGAAATCTGGCGGTCGCAACGCGCTTTTCTGACCGGGATGTTCAGCCGTAATAAACTCCGGCGCCTGCTTCCGGTCGTACTCGATCTGGTGGATTATCACTACCACTATGCCGCCGCCCTGCAGACTCCTCTGCCGGAATTGCCCTCTGCAGGGAAGCTGAAGCAGGTACACCTTCCGGATATCCCCTGCCGTTTGAGCCCCGCGTCACGACTGGCCGTATTCAACTATGAAATCCTGGATATTCTGGAGGCGGGAGCGCCTGATGTAAGGGTATTCACCGACAGGTTTCCCCAGAGCGGATCCTGGGCGGTCATCTATCCGGGTCGTCAGGGGATTTGTTGCGAGTCTCTCAGTGAGCCATATTACCGGTTGCTGGAGCAGCTGGACGGTCTCAGCTTTTCCGGGCGGATCGCCTCGCAACTGGGTATCCCGCCGGGAGAAGCCCGGTCCTTTCTGAAATTCGCTGCCGCCGAGGGGATTATCGTGCTGTCCGGTTGAGAATTCTGCTCAGATTGATTGTCGGGCAACCCCGATATATGCTAATCTGGACAGGATTATTGAAACTTCGGCTGATGATGAGGAGGCGCAGATGGATAATAACAGTCTACTGGCAAATATATCGGGTGAATGGCTGGAATCGCTTCATTCCGACTGGAAGCGTGATTCCGGTTCCGTTCCGGCGGAGTGGCGCTCATTTTTTGCCGGCTTTGAGCTCGGTTCTGAAACGTCCGGCAGAAGTAATGTAAAGTACGATGAAGGTCATGCCCTGAAACAGTCAGGTGTCCAGTCCCTGATTTACCGTTATCGTAACGTCGGCCATCTGCTGGCCTGCACAGATCCGCTCTCCCCCTGCAAGTTGGATCACCCCCTGCTGGAGCTCTCAAATTTCGGTCTTGACGAAAACGATCTTGACACGACCTTTACCTGCCTCAGATTTATGAAACGCTCTGCATCTCTGCGAGAAATCCTGAACGTCATGCGCGAAACCTATTGCCGGGATATCGGTGTTGAATTCATGCATATCCAGGAACCCGAAGAGCGGCAGTGGCTGATAGACAGGATGGAGCCCTGCCTTAATCGGACGGTTCTTCCTCTGTCAGAAAAACTTCACATTCTGGAGAAGCTCCATCAGGCTGCCCAATTCGAGTCGTTCCTGCACAAAAGATTTGTCGGACAGAAACGATTTTCGCTGGAGGGGGGCGAAATCCTGGTGCCGGTGCTGGACCGGATCGTACGGGGGTGCCGTGAGGCCGGTATCAGTGACCTGATACTCGGAATGTCGCATCGCGGGAGGTTGAATGTTCTGGCGCATATTTTCAATAAACCGTACGAGTCAATTTTCGCCGAGTTTACGGAAACCCAGGTATTAGGTTTTGTAGGTGACGGAGACGTCAAATACCACAAGGGTCATTCCAGCGAGATCGATCAGGAGGGTCGTCGGCTCCATCTGACAATGGCCCCCAATCCGAGCCATCTTGAGGCGGTTAATGCGGTAGTCGAGGGGAAGTGCCGCGCGCGTCAGGATCGTTACGGAGCAGCCGGGGCCAACCAGGTGCTGCCGGTTCTGATTCATGGCGACGCCGCCTTTGCCGGGCAGGGCAGTGTCATGGAAGTGCTTAATCTGTCTGAACTGGAAGGTTACGGAACAGGTGGTACCATCCACGTCGTACTCAACAACCAGATCGGTTTTACGACGTTGCCGAAGGATTCGCGCTCGACGCTCTATGCTACTGATGTAGCAAAGATGCTGGCCTGCCCGATTTTTCACATTCATGGGGAAGCACCTGAAGCGGCGATGCAGGTGGTCACTCTTGCAATGGAGTACCGCAGACTTTTCAGACGGGATGTCGTTATAGAGTTGATCTGTTACCGCCGTCATGGCCACAATGAGGGGGATGAGCCTGCCTTTACCCAGCCGGTCATGTATAAACAGATTTCATCAAGACCATCGATCAATCGTATCTATGGCGATTACCTGGTGGAGCAGGCCGGCGTACCTCGCGAAACTGTGGACAGTATCGGACGGCAGGTCTCTGAAACGCTGGAATCCTCTTATGGGAAAAAGCCGGATGAGCGTTTGGTCGGATTCTCTGATCAATGGAGTGACGTGAGTCGTAATTATGATTCAATCCCCGTCGCGACCGGAGTTGCGGCCGAGAGCCTTCATACGTTGGCCGGGAGGCTGGCAGAGCTTCCTGACGGTTTTGTTCCGCATCCAAAAGTAAACACTCTGATTCAAAAACGTTGTGATGCGGTGCTGAAGGGGCAGGGCATCGACTGGGGCAATGCCGAAAACCTGGCGTACGCCACACTTCTTGATCAGGGTATTTCCGTGCGTATTTCCGGCCAGGACTCCCGCCGTGGCACCTTTAACCACCGTCATTGTATGATACTGGACAATCACGATGAACGCTCATATGCGCCTCTTGAGTCGGTAGCACGCGAAGACACCCGTTTTCAGGTATGGAACAGTTCGCTGTCAGAGTTCGGGGTTCTGGGATTCGAATATGGCTATTCTCTGGAGACCCCACATGGTTTGACGATATGGGAAGCGCAGTTCGGGGATTTTGCAAATGGCGCCCAGGTTATCATCGACCAGTTCATAGCATGCGGGGAAACCAAATGGAATCGGGCCAGCGGGCTTGTGCTGCTGCTTCCGCACGGGTATGAAGGGCAGGGGGGTGAGCACTCCAGTGCTCGTATCGAACGCTACCTGCAACTCTGCGCAGGAGAAAACATGGTTCTGGCATATCCCACAACCCCGGCCCAGATGTTTCATCTGCTGAGGCGTCAGGTGCTGCAATCCTTCCGTAAACCGCTGGTGGTCTTTACGCCGAAAAGTCTGCTGCGCCATCCGCTCTGTGTCTCATCAGTTGATGAACTGTCCGGCGGAATGTTCCGGACTGTTATTGCCGAAACCGCCGGCCTTCCAACTGCAGAACGTGTGCTGTTCTGCAGCGGAAAACTCTACTACGAACTGGCAGTCGAACGTGAACGTCTGCAGCGCAGTGACACTGTTATCATCAGAATCGAACAGCTCTATCCGCTGGATGTCAACAGGATCGACACCGTCATCGCGGCATGTCCGGCCGGCTGCCGGTTGTTCTGGGTTCAGGAAGAACCGGAAAACATGGGTCCATGGCACCATATGAACAGACTGTTTCAGGAGATGGCACGTCCCGCAGGATATATCGGTCGCCCGGCAGACTCCTCTCCGGCGGTAGGCTCCCATCATATCCACGCTGAGCAGCAGGCAGCTATTATTAATGAGGCATTCGCGCGATGAAACTGCTAACACAACCTGCATTCTCAGCCATGATTTATGATGCAATCGCAAAAAGGAAATCCCCCCTCCCTTGACGGGAGGGGTTTAGGGGGTGGGTGATGCTGCAGCATGTTGATTAAT
>Ga0194037_1000335_pt1 | contig 36864 bp, 28 predicted proteins | sample JunL306m_MetaG_FD_148653 | JGI IMG/M metagenome (GOLD analysis project Ga0194037, IMG submission 148653) | Anoxic zone freshwater microbial communities from boreal shield lake in IISD Experimental Lakes Area, Ontario, Canada - Jun2016-L304-6m | ecosystem: Environmental > Aquatic > Freshwater >... | reverse complement strand
GGGTATCAGCACCGGAGAGGCGATGGACGAAGTGGAAAAAATGGCAGCCCAGCTGCCGCCTGGCATCGGGTACGAATGGACCGGCCTCTCCTATGAGGAGAAGAATGCCGGGGCCCAGGCGCCGGCGCTCTACGCCATCTCGCTGCTGGTGGTCTTTCTCTCCGTGGCAGCCCTCTACGAGAGTTGGACCATTCCGTTCGTCAACCTGCTGATGTTGCCGTTAGGGCTCGTCGGGGCTGTGGTCGCGGTCAAGCTGCGGGTGTTCCCCAACGATGTCTATCTCCAGATCGGGCTTCTGACGACTATCGGGTTGTCCACCAAGAACGCCATCCTGATCATCCAGTTCATCAAGGAGCAGATGCATCAGGGGCATGAACTGGTCGAGGCCACGCTGATGGCGGTGAAGATCAGGCTCCGTCCGGTTATCATGACATCGCTGGCGTTCTTCTTCGGCACCTTGCCGCTGGCGCTTACCAAGGGAGCCGGCGCTGCAGCCCAGAACGCCATCGGCACCGCCGTCACCGGCGGTCTGCTCTCGGCCACCTTCATCGACCTGATCTTCATCCCGTTTTTCTTTGTTTTAGTCTCCCGAATGTTCGAGAAGAAACGGCTTCACGTACAAACCGGTGTTTCCAGTGGCTCCCCGGAGGTGATCTGATATGAAACAGGCGAGAATAACGGTTTTTTTAGTTGCAGCAGTTTTGACCGGCTGTTCGACCATGGCCCCCACATACATACAACCGGCAGCACCTGTTCAGGCTGCATGGCCACAGGGGCCGGCTTACAAAGAGACTCCGGCCGGAATCGGAGAAAAAGCGGTTGCCGACATACCCTGGCAGGAATTTTTTGTGGATGGCCGGTTGCGGAAGCTGATTACCCTGGCGCTGGAGAACAACCGCGATCTGCGCATCGCCACCCTGAATATCGAGAGATCCCAGGCCCTGTATCAGATCAGGCGTTCCGATATACTTCCGAAAATTGACGCATCTGCCGGCGCCAACTTCCAGCGGGTGCCCGAAGGACTCTCCGGCAGTGGAAAAGTCACGACGCTTGAGCAATACAGCCTTGGCCTCGGTGTCAGCTCCTACGAGCTTGACCTGTTCGGACGGGTTCGAAGCCTCAAGGAGCAGGCGCTGGAGCAGTATCTTGCCACCGGACAGGCCAGGCGCAGTGTGCAGATCAGCCTTGTTTCACAGGTTGCCGCAGGTTACCTGACTCTGGCAGCCGACCGGGAGCGTCTGCAACTGGCAAAAGAAACACTGGCCAATCAACAGGAGTCGTTCAGGCTGATCAGGAGCAGATTCGATGCCGGAGTTACATCCTCACTTACTGTTCATCAGGCCCAAACCACTGTGGATGCGGCCCGGGTGGACATTGCCCGCTACACAACGCTGGTGGCGCAGGACGAAAATGCTCTGACCCTGGTGGTTGGCTCGGCCCTGCCGCCGGATCTGCAGCCGCCACTGTTTTCCGACATGGTGAACTCTCTCAGGGAGCTCACGCCCGGTCTGCCGTCTGACGTCCTGCTTCATCGCCCCGACGTCCTCCAGGCCGAAAGCCAGCTCAAGGGGATCAACGCCAATATCGGCGCTGCACGGGCGGCCTTCTTCCCGCGTATCACTCTGGTTTCGTCACTCGGCTTCGGCAGTGACGATCTGGCGGGGCTCTTCACGCCCGGTTCCTTTGCCTGGAAATTTGCGCCGCAGATAACGGTGCCGATCTTCGACGGAGGCAGCAACAAGGCCAACCTTAAGGTGGCGGAAGTCGATCGCGATATCGCACTGGCCCAGTATGAGAAGATCATCCAGTCAGCTTTCCGGGAAGTGGCCGACGCCCTGGCCCAGCGAGGCACCTTCGACGAGCAGGTTGCCGCGCAGCAATCGCTCACCGCGGCAACCAGCGAGAGCTACCGCCTCTCCCAGGCTCGCTTTGACAAGGGGGTAGACAGTTTCCTGACGGTCCTCGACTCTCAGCGATCCCTTTACAGCGCCCGGCAGAACCTCATTACCTCACAACTGGCCCGGCTGGCCACTATGGTGACCCTGTACAAGGTGCTGGGTGCGGGAGGGGAGTAGTTGCGGGGTGGACAGACCTTCTTCATTGCGCGATTGCGTTGAACTCCACCCGGCTGCGTACGGCGTCGTTTTTCTCCGGAGCCTTGTGAATGTCATCATTTTTCTGAAAAAGCCGTTCGGCCGGCAGACCTCCCTTTTTAACCAGATAGTCCATGACTGAAGTTGCCCGCTCACGGGCCAGCTTCTGCAGTTCCGGCTCGCCGACCGCTGTACTGGCAATGATCAGTTTACGCATTTCATCGTCCGGAAGATCTTTTACCATACCGATTGCATTACGGGGTTTCGGGAATTTCTCTTTTTTGTAGACCGCTTTCAGAAGTCCGGACGTCTCTTCGGGAAGGATCCGGATTGAGTCGGCACTCTCGCCCTCCTTGTTGAGCCGCTCCTTTGCCCGTTCAAGAAATTTCTCATTGCGCAGTTTTCCTTCCAGCAGCTCGCGGCGATATCCTTCGGCATCCCGCTCCTTTTCAACGTAACCCTTGATCTCCATCTTGAGCCCGGGTCTGTCTGCCAGCACCTTTGCCAGAGCGGTCAGTTTCTGTTCCTCCGGAGCGCTCAGTCTGCTTGATCCGGCAGTAAACTGTACGAAGCTGAAATCCTGGCTTCCGCCGAACATTGACGAGAGCAGGGCGAAGGGTGAGGTGGCGGCCTTGACAATCAGGTTTTTCAAGACCTGCCAGACCACACCCCAGACGCTGAACTTCGGGTCATCCGTCCTGCCGGTGACAGGCAGGTCGAGATGGATCTCCCCCCTGCGATCCTTGAGCAGAGCTACCGCCAGTCGCACCGGCAGGCTGGTGGCCTTCTCACTCTCTATCTTTGAGCCGAAGGTAAACTGGTCGATAAATATCCTGTTTTCGGAAGTGAGCTGCTTCTTGTCGATCAGATAGGTGAGATCGAGAAAAAGCTTCCCTTTTTCAACAGTATAGCCGAGATATGTGCCGGAATAGGGGGTGACCGGCGACAGGTCGATGTCTTTGAATGATATTTTAAGATCGACAAAAAGATCATCCCTGAGCGGGTTGATCCGGCCGGTAATCTGCAACGGAGAATGGTTTTCAAGGTTACCGCGCAGATCTACTTCGGCCCGTCCGGATTCTTCGGAGGAGAGGCCGCTGACCCGGCCTCCCATATGGTAGAAGGTACTGCTGAATGTCTGGGGCAGGTGCCGGTCGGTAAAGGCAATCGTGCCGTCCTGAACAGTGATCGCCCCGACTGCAATCGGCGGTCTGGCCTGCTGTGAGGCCGCCTGCGGAGAAGCTGCAGCCGCAGGATTCCGGGTGGGGAGAGTCGCAGGAGTGATATTCACTTCCGTACCTTCAGGCGGATTCCGCTTTTCCGCTTCCGGTTTATCCACCAGATTCTGCAGGTTGAGCGAACCATCTTTCCTTACCACGATCCGCGAGAAGACAGTGCTGAGTGACACCTCGCGGATAGCGAGACTGAAAGGAGCCAGTGTTCCCTGAATATCATCGAGCTGGAGACTTTCCCACTTCAACAGGTCATCTTCGGCCACGGTATCAATGCAGTGAAACGAGCGTACTCCGAGACTCCCCTTGAAACTGCCGACCGGTTTGCCCTCCTTGAGAGCGATATCCACGTTCATCGCAGTATCTGCAGTACCGCCAATGATGAAAACGTTGACATTGTCGGGGAAATAATCTTCAAAGTCCCGGATTTGAAGGCGCCCGAATGACAGTTCGCCCTTGTAGCGGAAGGGGAGGGGGGTCAGTTCACCACTGGCTTTCAGCGGCGTTTCCCTGTTGAAGAGAGACGAAAACTTCAGACCGACCGGAAAAAACTTCGGCCCGTTGAGGCCGGTCATCGTCAACTGGCTGTTAGTGAGGGTAAAGAGCGGATGCCCGGCGATGCTCTTATCGGTGAATGATGAATTGAAGCGTTCAACCCGGAAGCGTTGCAAAGACCACCATAGCGGCTTTGAATCCCGCTGTGCCCCGGAGGTCGCCGGTGGCGGTGATGTCACCGGTGCCGGCCGCTGTTTGTCTCCTGTTTTTTCCGTCACGTTCGGCAGAGGGTCAGCAGGGTTCTTTTTCAGTAGAGAAAGCAGGGAGATGCCGCCGTCAGACTCGCGGGACAGAGAAATGCTTCCGCCTGACAGCCGTACGTCGTCGGCCGTGGCGCGGTTCTCCTTCTGATTGAAGGCTAAGCCGCTTGCCTCCAGCAGTGCCAGATCGAGCCCCTCCCTGTCGCCGTACCGTGCAGACAGCCCCTTTACCGCGAGTCTGCCGTCAGCGGCTTTAAAGCCGTCCTCTTTGCGGTAGGACACTTCCGCCGATGCTGCGACCGTCCCCTTGACAGGTGCGGTCAGAAATTGCGCCAGATAGGGCCACCCTTTCTGAAGTTTAAAGTCGCTCAATTCTAATGACACGTTTGCCGCAAGGGGAGCTACGGAGAAGGTGCCATCCGCGCTGAAGCCGGCTTCATTATCCAGAAGCATGGACAGTTCGTAATCGGCCTTTGTGTCAGCGACGGTCGAGATATTATGGGCAGCGATGTCAATTTCGGAGAGTGTTGTTTTGAATCCGCCGGTCGGCAGGGCATCGCTCAGATGCACGGAACCGTTGTTGAGCATGAACGAGGTTACGGATATGGTGCTGTTGCCGGGTTTGTCCGACGTGCTGGACTTTCCGGACTTCTCTGAATGCTTGTTTTCTCCTTTTGGAAGCAGGCCGGAGTACATCCATTCACCCTTCCTGTCACGGCTGGCGAAAACCTCCGGACCATCCAGCCGGATTGACTCAACGGAGAATTGCCGGGCAAAGACATCAAGACGGGAGGCGTTGATCTGCAATGACGGGATTTTTATGAGCGGCCGGCCGTTTCGTAAGTTGAGTGCGATATTGTCAAGACGTATGCCCCCTTTTATGCTCAATTCCGGTTTCTTGTCGGCTGAAACCTTGTAATGGATTTCCGAATCGACAGTCAGAAACCCTGAAGCAAGGTCGGCCGGTGGTCGCTGGGGGGCATAGGCGACGTAGCGTGGAAGATCAAGTTGTTTCAGATCAATCCTGACGGAGGTTTCCATCGATCTGCTGAGCGGCTTGACCTTGCCGCCGAAGCTGAAGGCTGCTCCGTTGACAATGGCGGAAAACTTGGGATCGGTATATTTTTCGATCAGATACGGGATATTGCTGATGAAGGGGACAGCGATTTCCAGGTTCTTGACGGAATGTGCTCTCCCGCCGTCAACCGCGCGGTCGTCAAAACTGATCGATCCGTTGTGAATGCTGATGTTGTTGATAGAAAACCGGGATTCACCCTTGGATTCTTTTTTTGGTTGTGCCTGCAAACGTTCGATTATGTCGCTGAAGCTGTAACGGTTGGCGGCCAACCGGGCAAAAGAGACGGAAGGAGCGTCGATGGTAACCTCGTCAACCACCAGGGCCCGCTTGATGATTGAAGCGGCACTCAGAGAAACCCGGACTCTGTCCACGCCGATAAAATGAGCTCCTGCTCCCTCCCCAATGCCGAACCCGCTGATTGTTACCGTCAGCGTGAAGGGATTGATGGCGACCTTTTCGATGCGAACAGGTCTGCCGGTGGCCTCATGTATGGCTTTGACCGCCTGGCTGCGGATTATGAGCGGCAGGATGGCGATCGAGAAGAGTATCAGAGCGGTCATACTGCCCGCGACGATCAGGAGCAGTTTTTTGGGATTACGCATGGGAAGCCTCTCTGGGTTTGAGCAGATGGAATATCCCTTAGTATATCGCAATACATCTGAAATACGAATTAGTAAGTGAGAACCTCTTGCGACTGCCGTTTTTGTTGAAAAATATGAAAAAAGCAGATAAAAGGGAGCACCATTTATGAACTGATGGTACGGCGGCATATATTATCACTTTACGGAGGCACACATGAGTCTGGTAAAACTGTACGATACGACCCTGCGGGACGGTACTCAGGCGGAGGATATCTCATTTCAGATGGAGGACAAAATCCGCATCGCCCACAAGCTGGATGATCTCGGTATTCATTATATCGAGGGTGGCTGGCCGGGCAGTAATCCCAAGGATGTCGCCTTTTTCAAGGATATCAAGAAGGAAAAACTCTCTCATGCCAAAATAGCGGCTTTCGGTTCGACCCGCCGCGCCAAGGTGACCCCCGATAAAGACAGCAATATCATAACGCTGGTCAAGGCCGAGCCTGATGCGATCACCATCTTCGGCAAGACCTGGGATTTCCATGTGCGCGAGGCTTTGCGCATATCTCTGGAAGAGAACCTGGAACTGATTTTCGATTCACTGGAGTATCTGAAAAAACATGCCCCGGAAGTTTTTTACGACGCCGAACATTTCTTCGACGGTTACAAGGCTGATCCGGCATACGCCATCAAGACGCTCAAGGCGGCCGAGCAGGCCAAAGCCGACTGCATCATTCTTTGTGACACCAACGGCGGCACCATGCCGTTTGAGATGACGGAAATTCTCAAGGCCGTCAAAAAACAGATCAAGACGCCGCTCGGCATCCATACCCACAACGATGGTGAATGCGCCGTGGCCAACTCGATGATCGCCGTCGAACAGGGCATTGTCCAGGTGCAGGGCACCATCAACGGTTTTGGTGAGCGCTGCGGCAACGCCAACCTCTGCTCGATCATTCCGGCTCTGAAGGTCAAGATGAAGAAGGAGTGCATCTCCGACGAGCAGATGCGCCATCTGCGGGACCTTTCCCGCTTTGTTTACGAGCTGGCCAACCTTGCGCCCAACAAGCACCAGGCGTATGTCGGCAACTCCGCCTTTGCCCATAAAGGTGGTGTCCACGTCAGCGCAATTCAGCGTCACCCCGAAACCTATGAACACATGCGTCCCGAATTGGTCGGTAACTGTACTCGTGTTCTGATCTCCGATCTTTCAGGCCGTTCCAACATCCTGGCCAAGGCCGAGGAGTTTAATATCAATCTGGACAGCAAAGACCCGGTTACGCTGGAGATTCTGGACAATATCAAGGAGATGGAGAACCGCGGCTATCAATTCGAGGGGGCCGAGGCATCTTTCGAGCTGTTGATGAAAAAAGCTCTCGGGACTCATAAAAAGTTCTTTACCGTACTCGGTTTCCGAGTGCTCGACGAAAAGCGCGGCGAGGACCAGAAGCCGATGGCCGAAGCCACAATCAGGGTCAAGGTTAGTGGCAAGGTGGAACACACCGCCGCCGAAGGAAACGGACCGGTCAATGCCCTTGATAACGCTCTCCGCAAGGCGCTGGAGAAGTTTTACCCGAAGTTGAAGGAGCTCAAGCTGCTTGATTACAAGGTTCGGGTTCTGCCTGCCGGCCAGGGCACCGCCTCTTCCACCCGCGTGCTGATCGAGTCGGGCGACAAGCACACCCGCTGGGGCACGGTCGGGGTTTCCGACAACATTATTGATGCTTCCTATCAGGCGCTGATCGACAGTATTGACTACAAGTTGCACAAACAGGATGAGTGAGGGTTTTGAAGGGTATAGAGGGCATAAGAAATAACGATAAAAAACAGTGGGTTAATGCTTGAAATACTATCTTTTACCCGCTGATCTTTAAAAATGGATCAGCGGGTTTTTTAATTCTGTACCTGCCTATGTCCTACCTTTTTGAGCTTGCCAACATAATTTCCTGCCTTTTGGAGGTGACACCATGCCGAAGATCCCCCTTGATACACAGGACAGATCGTCCCTTCCATATTTTTTTGCTTCGGCAGAGAGCGGCGCTTCAGCCCGCTGCATAAATTTCCCCACATCGTGCAGTAGCCCCGCCAGGGCTACCGTGTAAACCATTTCGCTCATCTAAACCTCCTCTCAAACTGTTTGCTACAAGTAACATAATTTGTTATAAATGCCTTCATGGAAAAACTGTGCCCACATTATACACTCTCTTTGGTGCTGCAAGTAGCATCTCAACCCAATGGCATTCGCTTTACCGTTGTTTCATACAACGGAGCGGCAGAACTGGGGTTTGGAGAGTCCGACATGTGTGCAGTGATAAAAAACCTGAACAGCGCAGTTTTTTACAAAAGCATGACAAGCTACGGAGATCACACAGTCTGGCATGATGTGTATCGACCGACATACAAGAGTATTCCGCTTTACATCAAAATCACATTGAAGGAGACCGAGCGTCTGCTTGTAATCTCCTTCAAACGGAGGTAACCAAATGAAATGTCCAATCTGCGGAACTGGTGTATTGGTTGCTGAATCCCGCGACCTTATCTATGAATACAAAGGACGTTCCACGATCATTCATGAACATGGTGAATTTTGTACCCACTGCACGGAAGGTATTTTTAATTCCGAAGAAGGGGAACGTTATCTCTCTGCTGTCAAAGCCTTTCGCGCCCAAATTGACGCCGAACCACTTCCTCCATCCGAAATCCGCAAAGTCCGCAAGCGTCTGAAGCTTACTCAGAAAATGGCGGGTGAAATTTTTGGCGGCGGTATTCGCGCCTTTTCGCAATATGAGCGGGGAATCACGCGCCCAGGCAAGGCGGCTGATACACTGTTGCGCCTTTTAGACAGACACCCGGAACTGCTGGATGAAATCTGCAAAGCGGCTTGAGTGCCTGACTTCCCTTTAAATCACAATCCGTATCCGTTCACTTTCAAGCGCTAATCCATAGCGAACCCCTGGCCTTTTGCCGTGGGATGATATTTGTAAATGGCGGGCCTCCGATGGCCCGAAGTTGCCTTCAATATCGCGATTGATCTTGTTGCGATATGAGTTGAAGTTCTCTGCTGTCAGTCCCTGTATCCCTGAATCGCTCATGCCATCATGATCACGATAGGGCGCCAGGTGCTTCCTGTACAGTTCTGCAATGTTGCAGTCCTTGTCGAGTATCGGATTGATCGGCAGCGTGCAGAACTCGCATCCGCGACAGGCTCTCCCATTGCATTCCGCATTCTTTTTACTTCGTCGTCGTAGTCGCTCCCTTACCATACAGATTATCCCGCCATTCCGTCTTCCCCCTGCATACGCCAGGTTGTGTCAGGCTCTGTGTAGAGCAAGGCCCCTCCCGGTGCGACTGACAGACCGATCTTGGTATTGCTCAGGGATATATCCCTTGAAACGTCGGCATTGGCAAGAGAGCCGTTCTTATACACGGCGTTCTGAGCCACCGTGTTAAAAAGATAAAAGGCCAGATCAACCGTCCCCAGAGTAGCCGGAGAAGTGATAGTGGCAGTACCATACCAGGGACCGGTGAGCGGGTTGCCGGTGTCGGCACAGGTCGATACGGCAAACAGATACATGCTTGCAACGGTGACAAGGGAGGTGAAAAGTATTTTTTCATGGTTTCTCCTTCAGGGATGTATCTTCAATCATTCAAACAAAAAGTTGCACCAAGGTTGCTATTGCCGTAATTATCGGCTAAAATTCCGGTTATATTTCAATACCTATTATGCTTGGCACGTGAGGCCACGGACATGAAACAGGCGACAGTTGCAGATTCAAGCGACATTTTGCACAAACTTGAATCTATTGAAAAAGAACTCTCGGGAATAAAACTGGCCATTCTCAAGAGGCTTACACCAGCCCGCAACAAAGTCGTTTCACTGCGCGGCATGATCAAGGGTATTGATGTTACTGATGATGATATTGCGGCAGCGAAGCATTCCCTTTACAGTGCAATCAAACTGTTTGCATACTCCTCAAAGCCCTCGATAGGCAGCGGTCTGCTGAAGAAATAGCCCTGATAGGCATGGCAACCGTTATCAGCCAGAAAGTCACGTTGCTCGGTGGTTTCAATTCCCTCTGCGATTACGCCGAATCCAAGGCTCTGAGCCAATGCGATTACCGTTTTGGCAATAGCCGCACCGTTGGGATCGATGAGTACATCACGCACGAAAGACTGGTCAATTTTCAACTGGTCCAGCGGCATACGCTTCAGATAAGACAGTGATGAATAGCCGGTTCCAAAGTCATCCAGCGAGAAGCCCACGCCTTCGGCCTTCAGCGCATACATTTTTTTGACGATCTCATCAACCTTGGATACCAGAATGCTTTCAGTCAGTTCCAGCTTCAGTCGTTTTGGATTGGCTCCGGTTTTTCGGAGTACCGCCAACACCTGCTCCACAAAGTTATCCTGAAGGAACTGGTGGGCGCTGACGTTCACCGCCACAGTGAGGTGTTCCATCTCCGGCCGGGTTGCCCAGACGGCCAACTGAGAGCAGGCCGTTTCCAGAACCCACTGCCCCAAAGGGAGTATCAGCCGCGTTTCTTCGGCCAGTGGAATGAACTCGGCTGGAGAAACCATGCCTCGCAGCGGGTGCTGCCAGCGCACCAGAACTTCACACCCGATCAGTTTGCCGCCTGCCACCTGAGCCTGGTAATGGAGCAGGAACTGCCCTTCTTTAACAGCCTCACGCAGCGCCTTTTCAAGAGCGGCGCGTTCCATAACAACAGTTTCCATATCAGGATCAAAGAAGCGCATGGTATTGCGCCCGGACTCCTTTGACCTGTACATGGCAAGGTCGGCCTGTTTCAACAGTGCCTCTATTTCTGTATTATGGTCACTGAACAAGGTAGCTCCGATACTCGGTGTACTGTGGCAAACTTCATCCTTAAGCTGATAGGGCTGATTTAGCTCCGCTAGAATTCTCCTGCCGACGACTTCGGTCTGACTTGCAGCAGCCCTCTTGTCGGTACCAAGACCTGTCAGCATCACCACAAATTCATCACCACCCAAACGAGCAGTGGTATACTCTTCTCGAACACATTTTGTCAGACGCTGTGCAACCTGTTTCAGCAGCAGGTCACCCATGTCGTGGCCAAGTGTGTCATTGAGTGTCTTGAAGTTATCGAGATCAATGAACAACAACGCGGAGTTACTACCGTTACGTGAACTAGCCGCCATGGCCTGTTTCAGCCGGTCCATCAGAAGAGTCCGGTTCGGCAAGCCGGTCAGTTGGTCGAAAAAGGCCAGCTCGTTTATCTTTTCCTCCGCCTGTTTGCGCGCAGTAATGTCGTAATGCGTACCGACATAATGGGTTACGATCCCGTCAGCTCCCTTTACCGCAGATATAGAAAGCCACTTCGGATATTCTTCACCATTTTTACGACGGTCCCAAATCTCTCCCTGCCAACCACCATCACGTTTTATGCTTTCCCACATCTTCTGGTAAAAGTCCGCTTTATGTCGACCCGACTTGAGAAATCGCGGGTTTTTGCCAATTACCTCCTTTTCTTTGTAACCAGAAATTTCGGAAAAAGCGCGGTTGACACGAAGTATTGTCCCTTCGAAGTCAGTGACTACCATGCCAGTCAGAGATTCAAAAGCTGTGGCGGCAATTCTAAGCTCAGCCTCTGCCTCTTTGCGAAAACTGATATCGGTTATGCTGCCGATGAACAGTTTCGTATCATTCAGCACGGTTTCGCTGACACCCAACTCAGCGTCAAACAATAGTCCGCCTTTGCGTTCAGCCAAGATATCTCTTCTGCCGCCAATGATGGACTTGATGCTGGTTCGGATGTAATCTCCGAGATAGGATTCATGCTTTGATTTATGAGGCTCTGGAATCAGCATGAGGACATTTTTTCCAACCACTTCATCCGTGCTATATCCAAAAATAATTTCAGCAGAGTGATTGAATGATTCAATAGTGCCATGTTCGGTTATGGTAATTACAGCGCTTTGCACTCCATCCAATACTGCGCGAAGTCGTGTTTGACTGTCCACCAAAGCTTGGTCAGCCAGTCTGCGCTCGGTGATGTCCCGTGCAATTTTCGCGGCACCTATGATGGTTCCCGAACCATCCTTGATAGGTGAAATTGTAACCGAAATAGGAAATAATTCTCCATTTTTCCTTCTGCGCACCGTTTCAAAATGTTCAATGTATTCACCATGACAGATTTTTTTAAGAATCAGTTGTTCTTCGTTCTTGTGTTCAGGGGGTATGAGCAGTGACATCGGTTGTCCGAGCATTTCGGATACGGTGTAGCCAAACATTCGCTCCGCAGCTGGATTCCAACTCGTTATCAGCCCATCCAAATTTTTTCCAATTATAGCGTCGGAGGATGACTCAATGATTGCCGAATAATGCCCTTGAAGCCTTTCAGTAAGTTTGCGTTCGGAAATATCGATTATGAACCACTCATACCCCACGATGCTGTCTACTTGCACGACGGGATGAGCAGTGAATATATGATAACCAATCGTGCCATCTTTTCGGCGACTGGCAAATTCTCCTGACGGGATAGTCTTGCCTCTCTGCAGTTCGGCCAGATGTGCAAGAGCAGAATCTGAACTGCTTTCTACCTGCACCATGCTGAAGAGTTTTCCGATAACCTCATCCTTTGAATCATAGCCGTGCATGCGCAGCCAGGCGTCATTGACATCCAGGAAGCGTCCTTCCAGGTCGATATGGAAATAACCGGCCGGTGTCAGTGTAATGATGTTGCGAAGGTGCGCCTCGTGATCGCTCTTTTCTGCAATGGTCCGACGTAGCTCTTCATTTTGCATCTCCAGTTCGATCTGATGAATCTGCAGTTCATGCAGCAACCGCTGGGCATCCAAATCAGTGGTGACTGTTTCAGTGGTGACTGATTGCGAGGCAACAACTCCTTCGGCACGTTGACGAAGATCACTTTCTTTAAAAGTTGGTTTGTTTGTCATTGGTTTTCCTTGCTCAAAAAAGAAACCGGCGCGCGGGAAATCCGCTACGCCGGTTTATATGGGTATTAATCAAAATAATCGTTGACAGAGGTGCTTGTCAGGAGGAGTTTTTCTGTCTGTCTGTCTGTCTGTCTGTCTGTCTGTCCGCAATATTGTCACCACTTGAGGCCCCTCTTGCAACAGAATTTACAGACACAAATTTTATTGTGAGTGTACCGCTATTCTTCGTGTTTGTATTGATAAATCTGCTTGATTCACACAACTATACTCCGGATTACGCACACAACGCCGGGAGAATATATTATTTCTGGCAACGGGACATATAAAGAACACCTTTTCCTGCTATAGCCAATGCTTGGGGTAAGATCGGTGATACACGATGTTATTCGTAAAGAGCGCCGTTATCAGCAGGATCAATGCTCATGCCAGTACCGGCACCAGTATGAATCCAGGGCCAACCGCTCCCTGAACGCCGATTAATGCGGTAGCCCCTCCCGGCGGGTGGGTAGTATGAGTCATATTCATCACAAAAATTGCTAATCCCCCCCCTAAGGCCATGGTAAATGGAGTTGAGCCGAAAAGAGCAACAACCATTACCGCTACAGCTGCTGAAACGAGATGTCCCCCACAAGGTTGCGCGGTTGGGACAGCGGCGAGTCGTTAGCCCTGAATAGAAGCACTGCTGAAGCCCCAAATGAGCCGATTAGTAAGGGATAGCCGACGATGGAGGTGATTTTCCCAATAGCTAAAATACCAATTGTGCCTGTTAAAGCTTGAAGTTTGGCTGGGACTTTTGACTGTCAAGTCTGATATGGTGACTTTAAAATCACCGGAGAAGAGTGCATATGAAAATCTGGATCGATGCCGATGCCTGTCCGCGGGTGATTAAGGAAATACTGTTTCGGGCCTCTGAACGCCTTCAGATACCAGTATGCCTGGTAGCCAACAAAAAACTTTTAAAACACGAAACCGCACTTATTGAATCCATTGAGGTTGAAGATGGTTTCGACGTTGCTGATGACTATATTGCTGAGCACTCTACTCCTGAAGATGTGGTAGTTACTGCCGATATTCCGCTGGCGGCCCGAATTGTCGCCAAGGGGGGTGTCGCCCTTGATCCCCGGGGGGAACTCTACACCGAAGAAAATGTTGGCGAACGACTTGCAATGCGAGATCTGATGATGGAACTTCGCACTGGCGGATTCGTTCAGGGTGGTCCCGCGCAGTTCGGCATGGCCGACCGACAGCGATTCGCTTCATCATTGGATCGACTTCTGACCCTGATGCGCAAAGGAAAGAGACCTCTTTAATATGGTATGCGCTGCAACTTCACGGAAGCGCATCAATCCCGCCTTGTATTGCGGTAAAGTCTCAAGGAGACTGACACTCAACCCGATTACGCCCTAAAGATTTTGCTCGATAGAGCAACTCATCAACCTGCGATAGAATGGCTAAGGATGATTTTTCCGCAGTGCAGCGTACTGTTACGACGCCCAGGCTGGCGGTTACGTAGTCTGCTACGATTGACCCACTGTGGGGAATGGCGCAGGTTATAATCCCCCGACGAATCTTCTCGGCAATAGCAACTGCACCATTAAGGTCAGTCTCCGGCAGGATACAGGCAAATTCTTCTCCTCCATAGCGAGCGGCCAGGTCAGGATCACGAGTAGCGCAGTCAGCTATTACCTGAGCAATTTGTCGGAGGCATTGGTCGCCGCTGACGTGTCCGTAACAGTCATTGAAAGCCTTGAAGTAATCAATATCCAGCAGGATAAGTGACAGTTCGGCCCCTGAGCGGGTATGTCGGGAATATTCCTTGGCAAGCACCTCATCAAAACGTCGCCTGTTGGCAATTCCAGTCAAACCATCAGTAGCGCTTAACGATTCAAGCTTTCGGTTCGATTCTACCAGCGCTTCCTCAGCCTTGAGCATAAGTGCCTGCACAACTTCGTATTCCTCAATTTTTTTGTGCAATTCACTGGTCATGGTGGTGGCAAGTCGTATTGCGCGTACCCGACCGCTTGCCAGCAGCCATGCTAACAGTGCAAGTACGCAACTAAGGCTGATTCCGGTTATTACTATCAACGATTTGGCGTTATGACCGAAGCGGTCATCAAAACCATCCAGAGTGCTCAAGGAGAGCATCCAGCTGCGCCCGGCAACAACAAGATATTCATTTGCGGTGATAGCAGAGGGTTGGTTCGTGATACCTCCTTCAACCGAGCTGTATAGAAGCGTGGAGGATGAGGGCTCGACACCATCATAAATAGCCAGAGCAAGTCCGGGCGGTTGTTCTCCGTAAAGGCTGGCCATCAGATCGTGCATTTGGATAACGGCAAAAACCCAGCCCGTCAAGTGGACACGACGCGTGGCCACGCTATCATGATGCCGGCCCTTGGCGTAGATCGGCAAATACATAATGAAGCCGGTTTGTGCATCGGCCTTTTTGTCCACAACGAACCGAAGCATACCGGAAATTACCGGCATGCCGGAATCGCGCGCCTTCTCCATCGCTAATCGTCTTACCGGATCAGGCCATTGGTCGAGACCGAAGAGAGCAAGGTTGCTGCCAATGTAGGGTTCCAGTTTGACGATGGGGGTGTAAGCTTCTCTCTGCCCTGCGGGTCTAATGGCGTAGTTGGAAGCACCGAGTCGCTGCATGGCTGCAACATGTGTATTTTTCTGCAACTCCGGTACCCACGCGATAACGCCGATGGCCTGGATACCGGAAAAATTGGCGTCAAGCTGGAGCGAGCTTATGTAGTCGCGGAATTTGTCTCGCTCCATCACTTCGGTCGTCGCAAACAGGCCCTGTACTCCACGGAGCATCTGCTCGTAGCTGGCCATGCGTTGTTCAACACGACTGACGGTCTCGCGGTGTAAAAAATCAAACTGGGAGCGTATTTGACTGCTGGTATTTTGTCGCTCATGGTTCCAGACCAGGTATGTGGCACAGAGCATGGCTGTCAGAATGAGCAACGGCAGGAGGAACGGTCGTATCCGGGTCATTGAGATGTCTGGAAATCAGTCATGGACGCAGCGATATCAGAGTTAAAATATTTCTCGAAAATGCGGCGTACTGTTCCATCGGAGCGCATGGCATTTACTAAATCCCGCCATTTTTTCTGTTCCGACGTCGCCAGCGACTTTTTGGACATTATAAGGCCGTGAGGTACGGAGGGATCGTTGAACTCGATAAGATTGGTTATGGCGTGGAGTTTTTTTTCTTCCAGAACCGGGGTATCAAAGGGTTCTATTATCATGCCCTGGATGCGGTTAAGGAGCAATGTCTGATAGAGAGGAGCAAGACCGTTAGCTTGACTGACGCGGTTGGCGGCCTGAAGTTTGTCGACCAGCCGGTTTGCGGATTCACCGTAACGAAAACTACGGATGACGCCGAGTTGGAATCGGTCTTTGTGTTCTAAGTCGGACAACTGCTTAACATTGGCATCCTTGCGCACCAGCAGATAGTACTTGTTACTGAAATACCAGGCGAAGGTAGCGAAGCGGTTACGCTCGGCAGTAGCGATACCGGACAGGCTGAAGTCGAGGGCACCGGATTCAATCAGTTGCCAAATGCGGGCGCGTGGCATCACATTGACATTGACTTTGCAACCGCTACGGCGGATCAATTCATCAGCGAAATCCTTGTCGATTCCAGTGTTGGTATCAGCTGAATAGAGCAGGCCGTGTTCATGCAGAGCAAGAGTAAAGGGGCGCGAGCAGTCTGGACCGGAAGCAACTGCTATGGCATTGAGATTACACAGTACCAGTAATAAACAGCCGAGACAACTACCGAGTATTTTCCTGCTCATGGATGCTGCTGGCATTGAATCTCCTTATTTTGATTCACGTATAATTAGATATCATGCTTCATCCTTGAGGTAAATCAGTTTTGGCTGCGATTCCGGTACCCCTTCCAGAGGATAGAGCCACCCCACAGCATGGCGGTCAACATCAAGAGCGTGCCTATGGTAAACGATAATCTTGCCAGAGCATGGTCGTAGTTCATCATTCCCATCCTGGTCAGCAACACCTCCCAGTCATGATAGTCTTCCACTTCACTTCCTGTTACGCCTCCCAACAGCATCAGCTGTCCAGCCCGGGCGTCATTGATGTACGGTGAAATATCGAGGAAGCTCTCTCCCAGCCACCAGGTGCCGACTACTGCGCCGAAGAGATCACGTTTAAAGAGAAACGCACCTGTTACGATTGCCGGTATGATCAGTTGCCCTAATGAGCCGCCCAATACATGCAGAAATCTGCCAAAAGGCATAAACAGAACGTGCCCGGCTTCGTGGAATGTCAGGTTGACTGCGTGAAGCCACCAGCCGGAATCAGGGAATGCCAGGATCGGTGTAAAGATCAGCTTGAAGCCATATACTGACAGCAGTGCCAGAAAAACCGCCTTGATTGCTATAATGAAACAGCCCTCTCCGTCTTTGACCTGAAAGAGCGACTGCCCGATGGCGTTTGTTTTACTACCGTGCTCTTCAATTTTATTACGAGCATCGGCCCGTGCCAGCTTGGCGAATATAACCCCGCAGCGTGGACAGGTTTCGGATGTCGCTGAGAGTTTGCAGGCACATTTTGGGCAGGTCTCCAGTTGCATGAATAATTTGATTACGGTTTTCGAGTACGTACGATTTCCATTTGTTCTTCATAACATTTCGGACAAATGCCATGACTGAATTTTGCTTCCGAGTGGTTGGAAATATATTGCTCAAGCTGATTCCAGCTATTATGGTCATCCCTGATTTTTTTGCAGTACATGCAGATAGGGATAATTCCCTCCAGCTGTCTCACTCTTTTCAGCGCTTGACTCAAGTCCTCAACATGTTTTGAAAGCGCCACCTGCAGACCATTAGTGCGATACCCCACCGATACCCGTGCCCTCAGTTCGTTGTTATCAAACGGCTTGCTGATGAAATCGTCAGCTCCGGCATTAAGCGCACTTGCTACTGAATCCGTATCATTGCGTGAGGTAATAATGATTGAATAATACGTTTTTTCAGGAGCTCTGTGCCGCAGTCGCCGGACAATCTCGGGCCCTTCCATACCGGGCATCATCCAGTCGAGGAGAAGCAGCTGCGGGTGTTCCGGTTCGCACAGAACATTCCACGCCGCATTTCCGTCATTTACGGATATGACATCATAGCCCCATGAAGTCAAAAGAGAGTGCAGTATAAAGCTGGAAGGAGCATCATCGTCGGCAACAAGAATTTTCATACATCATCCTTTCCGGATACTGCACAGGGAATTTCCTCCAGGGCCAATACCGCCAGGGCGAGTCTCTGCTCAAGTTCAGGCAGGAGCTGCGCCGCTGTTTCAAGATCACCTGATGCAGCGGTGGTTTCAATCAGGTGAGCATGTTCAGACAGCAGCATCAGGAAAAAATTTCCTGATGCACCTTTCAATTTGTGAGCCGACTGGCGAAGCGCAACTGCATCCCGGGCAGCCAGAGCAGCACGGATTGACTCGCCATATTCAGGTGCACACTTGATAAATATGGCAGCTGCATCGCGAGAAAGTTTCATGTCACCTTGATTTCTCGCAATAAAACGCTCTAAATCAAAAACACCGGCACCTGTCCATTTCGCCAGCATAGTCAGTAGCTTTTCCACATCAAGTGGTTTCGCAAGGTAACCATTCATTCCGCCCTCAAGGCATGTGATGCGGTCTTCCCCAAAGGCGTTAGCGGTAAGTGCAATTACCGGGATGGCGTGATTTCTGACTTTTGAAGCAGGATCGCGAATAACAGCGGTCGCGTCATAGCCGTTGGTTACCGGCATCATGCAGTCCATCAACACAGCGTCATAGTCGTTGCTTTCCAGCAATTCCAGCGCTTCTCCACCATCACAGGCCACATCTACCTGATAACCATGGCTGGCAAGTATTGATTTTGTCACAAACCGGCCGGTAGCATCATCTTCGGCAAGGAGTAAACGGATCGTCGGGCCTGAGTCATTTGTCCCGTAATGGTTCGGAACCGGTGCACGGAGGAGACCGCAATAATTTGTGCTGATGGTTGACGTATCCTCACGCACCTCGCTACGGTCAGGGGGGATGGTCCCGGCAGCCTGTTTTTCCAGCACTGCAGTAAACCAGAACGTTGCCCCTTCCCCTTCCACACTCTCAACTCGTACTACCCCGCCCATCAGTTCTGCGAGTTGGCGTGAGATCGCAAGCCCCAATCCTGTGCCACCAAATTTTCGAGAAGTGGAGCCATCAGCCTGGGTGAATGGTTCAAAAATATGATCCAGCTGATCCCGTGCAATGCCGATACCGCTATCACTGATTATGAAACGCAGGGTCGCATGCTGTTCATCTTCGTGATCTTTGCAAATATGAAGTGCGACAGATCCTTTGGCGGTAAATTTGATGGCGTTGCCTATCATGTTGGTGATGATTTGCCGCAGGCGCAGCGCGTCACCTTTCAGAAACAGCGGTACATCAGGATCGATAACGGAGAGCAGCTGCAATCCTTTTTCCCGCGCCTGGAGGGAGAGGATATTGATGGTGCCGTTTATTTCATCGTTCAGATCAAAGTTCCGCGCTTCAAGTTCGATTTTGTGTGCTTCTATTTTGGAAAGGTCGAGAATGTCGCTTATGAGTTGCACCAGGTTCCTGCTCGATTGTTTGGCAAGTTCGACGTAGGTGCACTGCTCTTCAGTGAGTTCGGTACCAAGCAGTAGTTCCATCAGACCGATGAGGCCGTTCACCGGAGTACGTATCTCGTGGCTCATATTGGCCAGAAACCGGCTTTTGGCGAGGTTGGCTGCATCGGCGGCGGCTTTGGCTTCAATCAGAAGCGTATGGACCGCTTCGTATTCACCGATTTGCACGCGCAGCATCTCTTCCGTTGCCTGCAACTCATTATTCTGTTCCTGAAGCATTATCCTGCTCTCCTGCAAAGCCTCTTCCGCCTGTTTGCGGCCGGTGATATCACTGACAAAGTTCAGCGTGGCCGGTTGACCTTCCCACTCAATTTTTACTCCACTCATTTCGACCCATCGGATGCGTGTATCTTTTGTTACTATTTTAATTTCATATCTCTGCTCAATCGCTTCTCCACTCAGGCGTTTCAGGTAATTGCTTCTCATCAGCTCCCTGAAGTCGGGATGGATAAATTCTATAAACGGGACAGACAGGAGCTCGTCTTCGGTATAGCCGGTCAGTTCCCGTATCACCCGATTAACAAACTTCAAATTGGCGCCTTGAGCCACTAAAATACCTTCGGATGCCGTTTCGACCAGCAGGCGATAACGTTGTTCACTTTGCAGCAGCATTTGTTCAGCCTGTTTACGTCCGGTGATGTCTTCAATCATCCAGATGGCGCCATCATCGGGACATGTTGCATTGACAAGCCGCCCCACAATACTGCACCAGATGTGAGAGCCGTCTTTCTTCTTCATCATTGTGTCAGCAGTGTGGACTCCGCCAGACGCGATTGACGCATAGGCCTCTGCTCCGATACGATTATATGTATCAAGGTCCGGATATAGCTGAGAGGTACTTATTCCGATGGTTTCTTCAAACTCATAACCAAAAAGGGCTTCAAAAGCGGGATTTGCATACTGTATTACGCGATTTTTGAGAAGGGCCGCTCCTATGGGCATGGTGCTTAATACAAGCTGTTGCTGGTGCTCCAGCTTTGTGAGCTTGAGTGACTGCTGTGCGACTTTCTCGGCCAGCTCCAGTTTCAGCTTTTCCAAAAGGTGGTTCTTCTTTACCAACTCACGCTGCATGTTGGTAAGCGCATCATTGACAACACCAACCTGATTCAGAACCTGGCTTTCGGTCAGCATGACTCTGTTGCAGAACAACATGTATCCGTTTTCTGTGAGGATAAAATAACAATTAATAAATCCGACCATACCGGATTTCCGGCTGAAGGAGAGCTTCACTGTTGTGCCACAGCAGAAAGTACTTTCAGACATATCAACATAATCATGCAGTGACCCGCCAGCCGGGTTCCGGCGGAGATTGAACAGCCGCAGGAATTCCCGGTTACATTTATTCAGAGTCATGTCCGATCCGACAGATGCGATACCGATGCCGCTTGATGTCGTCAGATAGGACTCTATTGCCTTGCCGTATCGTGCCAGTTCATCACGGAACATGTTCAACCCTTCTCCGCTGACCACCACGTATCAAGCAACCGGGTGGCCTTCTCGGCGTCTTCAGCATAGCCATCAGCACCTAAAGCTTCCCACAAAAACGGCAACCCCTCGAATGCGAGTCCACCAACGATGACCTTGATATTCCTGGTCTCCCGGTCACCTTTTATCATCCGTACAATCTCAAGTGCCTTATCGAGGTTAAACACTGTGGCAACAGACAGTGCAACAACAAAGGGATTATGCCGTTTAAGCATTTCAATAATTTCAGAAGGTGTGCACTGTGCCCCAAGGTAGATAACATCCCAGCCGGCCAATTCCAGTAAATCGGCGACCATCCGTGCGCCAATCTCGTGAAATTCGTTGGGCCCCGCAGAAACAACAGCCTTTCCACGAGTGATCGTAAATTGAGCAAAACGGGGATACATATCTGCCATAATCTGATTAACAATCGCCGTTGCCTGATGTTCTTCTGTAACCGATATGAGGTTTGATTCCCACAATTGCCCGATTTTGTACATGGCAGGCCAGACGACATCGATGTAGAAACGCTTCAGGTCACCGGAGGTGTGCAGGGATTGCTGTGCCAGTTTGAGGGCTCCCTGCTCATCTCCACCAAGAAGCTGTAACAGTAAAACCTGCAGCAATTCATTGGACTCCTGCAGAACAGAAAAACAGACCCTCCCCGGAAATGGAACATTTTACCATCTCATCGTGATGCTGGATCATCCACTCATAGACCGTCAGGATTTCGGCTTTCAGGACTTGATTATCAAGGCATTCCTGAATAGCAATCTGCCAGGCCGCAAGCTCAACCGGGAAATAATCGTAAGCGAAACCCCTGGCATGATATGACCGGTATACCCATGGTATTGTACGCATCAGGAGCTCAAAAGCGTTACTCCTGAACAGGGTTACCATGAGTGCGGCATGACTTTGATGGCTGTCCCGCATCAACCTGAAAGAGTTGTGACCAATAAGTTCAGTAATTCTGACATTATTGGTCAGCTGGTCATGTACATGTGCCACAAGCCGATCGGTTGCTGCAGCATATGTTTCTGCCAACCCGGGTGACAGTGCGGGCAGCCTGTTTTGCATGATGGTCTCCGGAAATTAAGGAGTGTTGGTATAATGGTATCTCAATTATTCCGAAATGCAACCAAGCCGATTGTATTTGAGGATTTTCAGGTATTAGTGGAAAAATGGGTGCCGGCAGACAGAGAGGTAGAGAAGGGTTGTCTGGTTTTTCGATATAAGTTTATGTCAGTCACTGTCAAGCGCTTCCCTGACCTTGGTTGCTAAATCAGTCAATGAGAAGGGCTTCTGGATGAAATATACTCCTTCAGCAAGTACACCGTGTTGCGCAATCGCATCTGCAGTGTATCCCGACATATAGAGGCATTTGAGTTGCGGAAGCAGGAATTGAAGTTTATGGGCCAGATCCTTGCCATTCATCTCCGGCATGATCACATCGGTTATAAGCAGCTCAATCACACCAGAGTGTTCTTTAGTCAATCTGATGGCTTCAGCCGGGGTATTTGCCTGTAGTACTGAATAGCCCTGTTTTGTAAGGATTATTGAGGCCATATTCAGGATTGCCAGTTCGTCTTCAACCAGCAGGATGGTCTCCTGGCCACGTGGTGCTGTCTTTTCCATACCTTCCTTCAACGCCTGCTCTGTTTTGCCGACATGCCGGGGAAGGTAGATCGTAAAAGTTGTGCCCATGCCCGGCTCGCTGTAGACGTTAATGAAGCCGTTGTTCTGCTTGACAATGCCGAATACCGTCGCAAGTCCCAGACCTGTGCCTTTGCCCGTTTCCTTGGTTGTGAAGAACGGCTCGAAGATGCGGTCCAGTATCTTCTTGTCCATGCCGCAGCCGTTGTCGCTGACAATGAGTCGCACGTACTCACCAGGCAGGACATCAGCGTGTCTGGCGCAATACTCCCCGTCAATAATGCTGTTTCCTGTTTCAATGAGGATTTTACCGTTTTTGCTGATGGAGTCACGAGCATTTACGCACAGGTTGGCAAGGATCTGGTCAACCTGCGACGGATCGAACTTGAGTAACCAAAGGTTTGGCGCAGGTTGCCATGTGAGATGGATATCTTCTCCGATGAGTCGCCCCAGCATCTTGAGCATTCCGGTCACGGTCTCGTTCAGATCCAGCACCTTGGTTACAATAGTTTGTTTGCGGGCAAAAGCGAGTAACTGTCGGGTAAGATCAGCGGATTGATCCGCTGCCTTGCGAATTTCCTCCAGATTTTCACGAATCGGATGGTTCTCGGGTAACTCGGTGAGGGCCAGATATGCATGCCCCAGGATGACACTCAACTTGTTGTTGAAGTCATGGGCCACGCCACCCGCCAAACTCCCTATCGACTCCATTTTCTGGGCTTGGTGGAGCTGGGATTCAAGTTTAAGCCTCTCTTCCTCACCACGTTTGTTTTCGACATACTTCCAGACTGAATTCATAAGCAGTGTAAGCTGAAGAACATTCTCTTCGTCGTAGTCACTTGTTTTGTTGGCAATACCTACAACTGCGACAATCCTGTCATTACTGAAGACCGGAACCGTCATGAATCTGGTGAGATGGACGTGTCCTTGTGGATATCCTTTTCTGAGAGGGTTTTCGGTTGTGAAGTCATTTAATATGATTGGTTTGCGCTGGCGGACTGCCTCGCCCCAAATACCCGTTTTATCAAGGTGATAGATTGTCTGATATTCAAGTACAGCACATTCCTTCATGACTTCATGCGACCAGGAGTTCAGCTCGAATTCCTGTCGTTCTTCATGGTAGAAATAGATGTAGCCAACCGTGCTTTCTGTAAGCTTCACAGCTTCATTAAGTGCGTTATCAAGGAACTCCCGGATTGTCTGGGCAGAGAATTGAAGAATATGTACGAGGCTCTCAAGCCGGGTTTCATTGAGGCGCAGTTTTGATTCTGCCTGCTTGCGTTCGGTGATGTCCTGAGCCATACCTCGAAGGCTGACCGTAACTCCATTTACATCAAGTACCGATGTGCCATATGCCCACATCCATCCCGGACTGCCATTAACCCGTATCATTTCCAACTCAAGGCTGTACGGGATGCCGGTATGGTGTGTGCTTTGTACGGCCGCTGACAATTTTTCCCAACTTTCTGGAGTAAACAGTTTCTGGTGCTCGGTATAAGGTGGCGGAGGCAGTTTTGGGTCAAATCCACACATTTTGTAGAGTTCTTCAGACCAGACGGTCTGGTTACTCGCTACATCCAGCCGCCAGGAACCCACATGGGCAATTCGCTGTGAGTCCTCTAAATCTTCTACGTTTGTTCGGAGTTCCTCTTCCCGCTGCTCCAACGTTTTCAGCAACCTGTTGAAGCCGCCTACCAGTTGACCTATCTCGTCCTGACAAACGACAGGCAACAGGTTGGGTGGCTGACTACCCTCTGACATAAGGGTCAGCGTACTCACCGTGTCAAATATCGGTGTCAGTTGGCGTTTCAACACCCACCAGATCGTACAACCCACCAGGATCGACAGGAATATGGTGGCAACTATAATGTGCTGCTGCGTGCGGTAGAACGAAGCAAAGGCTTCTGAAATCGGGGTTTTGACAATAAGAAACCAGCCGGCGACCGGAATTTTTTTCGACGCCGTCAACTCTTCAACACCGAGAGAATTTACGGCACGCCCGAAGCCTTCAAAACCCTTGTTGTACCGGTCGAACAGGGGGTTAACACCTGGAACAGGCATTGGTGACATGATGCGCTTTTTGTCTGTTGCAGTGACAATCAGCTTGTGTTGCGGTGCAATCAGCAGGTAGCCCCCAGCCTTGCCGAGCTTTTTACCTGTAATTTTGTCCAGAAAGTTGGGTTTACTAAGGTCTACGACTCCCGCCAGGACTCCGACCACTTTACCTTCTGAATCACGAATGGGTGAAGCCATAGTAAACACCGGAACCTGCAGCATCTTACCAATAACCGGTTTGCCTATGGCTGATTTTCCCTTTAACGCATCTATCATCCAACCTTTTTCGCTGACATTCATGCCGACCCGTCCTGTTGAAACCGGAAAGTCGGCGATAGTCGTACCGTCAGCCTGGATGGCGAAATAACCACCATTGAATAAAAGCTGAAGAATCGGGCGCTCTTCCAGAAGTTTCTGCAGTTTTGGAGCATTACTCAATATGGCTGGGGTTACCTGTTCGGTAATTTTTTCCAGTGATCTCAACCGGAAGTCAAGTTCCTGATTGATGTCATCAGCCAATACAGAAGCTATTGTTAACAGCTGTTCTCCCAACTGCTGCTGCAAGTCGTCTTTCATTACACGACTGGTATAAAATGACAAAGCCCAGATACTGAACACAAAAATAACAAGCGAAGCCAGGGTGATCCTGACTTTAAGAGAACTCCACTTTATCACGTTTACGTTCATTCGGCTTTCCACAGGCGAGTTGCCACAGATGGTACTGATTATTCGCTTTATAATTCAACGCCAGATATATCAGTTTGAACATGGCTTTGTCACTTGGGAAATTTGCTGCCATGACGATCCCGCGTCTGCGCCTGCTTCTGCAAACAAGGCACTCAAATCTTGCCAGGGAAATATTTGTGCGGAAGTAACCGTCGATTGCTTGACTTCCATGCACTTCATGCTTAACTGATAGAGAGGTATCCGATGTATAACCCATAGCAAAAAGAGGCTGACCATGGACTTCAACAGGTTGACGCAGAAATCACAGGAAGCATTTGCAGAAGCGCAGAATAAGGCTGTTGCCTACGGGCACGTCGAGGTGGATGGTGAACACCTGCTCTGGGCTTTGCTCGATCAGCCGGACGGCCTGGTGCCGCGCCTGCTGCAGCGGATGGACATCCGCCCCGATATGGTCAAAAAAGAGATCGAGTCGGAGCTGGATCGTAAACCTCGTGTCTCGGGCCCCGGCACCGAGGCGAATAAAATATATGTTTCCCAGCGTCTTAACCGTGTCCTGGTTGCAGCCGAGAATGAAGCCAGACGGCTCAAGGATGAATATGTCTCGGTCGAACATCTCTTTATGGCGCTTCTGGCAGAAGGGGACAAAGTACCTTCCGGTCGCATCATCAAACAGGCCGGCATCAACCCTGAACGCTTCCTGAAGACCCTGACCGACGTGCGCGGCAGCCAGCGTGTGCAGAGCGCCAATCCGGAAGCGACCTACGAGGCTCTGGAGAAGTATGGCCGCGATCTTGTCAAAATGGCCAGGAGCGACAAGCTTGATCCGGTTATCGGTCGCGACGAGGAGGTACGCCGGGTGATCCGGGTATTATCCCGCAAGACCAAGAACAATCCGGTGCTGATCGGGGAACCGGGAGTCGGCAAAACGGCCATCGTAGAAGGTCTGGCCCAGCGCATCGTGCGGGGCGACGTTCCGGAAGGGCTGAAGGACAAGACCATCTTTGCTCTTGATATGGGGGCGCTGGTGGCAGGCGCCAAGTACCGCGGCGAGTTTGAGGAGCGCCTGAAAGCGGTTCTGAATGAGATCAAACAGGCTGACGGCCGAATCATACTCTTCATAGATGAGCTGCATACCATCGTCGGCGCAGGCAAGGCCGAAGGCTCAATGGATGCCGGGAACATGCTGAAACCGATGCTTGCCCGTGGTGAACTGCACTGTATTGGCGCCACCACTCTGGATGAATACCGTCAGCATATTGAAAAGGATGCTGCACTGGAGCGCCGTTTTCAGCCGGTACTGGTGGAGCAGCCCACCGTCGAGGACACGATTTCGATTCTGCGTGGTCTCAGGGAGCGCTTCGAGGTTCACCACGGCGTCAAGATTCAGGACAATGCACTTGTGGCGGCTGCCACACTTTCCAATCGCTATATCACGGACCGTTTCCTGCCTGACAAGGCTATCGACCTTGTGGATGAGGCGTGCGCCATGCTGCGAACCGAGATCGATTCGCTGCCGTCGGAGCTGGACACTATCAGCCGGCGTGTCATGCAGCTGGAGATTGAGGAGCAGGCTCTCAAAAAAGAGAAAGATTCCGCGAGCAAGGAACGCCTGGAAGTATTACGCAGAGATCTGGCCGGCGACCGGGAGCAGGCCGGAACCATGCGAGCACGGTACGAAAACGAAAAACTGGCCATCCAGCGGATTCAAGGATTGCGCGAGCAGCTTGAAAAGACACGTCGCGATATCGAACAGGCAGAACGCTCCTATAATCTTGAGCAGGCCTCCCGCTTGAAATACTCTGAACTGCCCGGCCTTGAGACCGCCCTGAAAAATGAGGAGGCGATCCTGAACGAGAAACAGGGTGGTCAAAAACTGCTGAGGGAAGAGGTAACCGAGGACGAAATCGCAGAAATCGTCGCGCATTGGACCGGAATCCCGATAACCAGACTGGTGGAGGGAGAACGGGAGAAGCTTCTGCGGCTGGAGGATATTCTTCATCAGCGGGTAGTTGGCCAGGATGAGGCTGTCCGGCTGGTTGCTGATGCCATTTTGCGGGCCCGCTCCGGCATCAAGGACCCCCGTCGCCCGATCGGTTCGTTCATATTCCTGGGGCCGACCGGGGTTGGCAAGACGGAACTGGCGCGGACTCTTGCCGTAGCATTGTTCGACTCGGAAGAAAACATGGTGCGCATTGACATGTCAGAGTACATGGAGAAATTCTCCGTCTCACGACTTATCGGAGCGCCGCCCGGATATGTCGGCTACGATGAAGGGGGCCAACTGACCGAGGCGGTACGACGCAAACCTTATTGCGTGCTTCTGTTTGACGAAATCGAGAAGGCCCATCCGGATGTATTCAACATCCTGCTGCAGATCCTGGATGATGGCCGGGTAACCGACAGTCACGGTCGCACCGTCAGCTTCAAGAACACGGTTATCATCATGACCTCCAACATCGGCGCTCCCTACCTTCTGGAAGGCATTACGCCGGACGGGGAAATCAGGGAAGAGGCCCGCAAGGCGGTGATGAATGAGCTCAAGACCGGATTTCGTCCGGAGTTTCTGAACCGGGTGGATGACATCGTTCTTTTCAAGCCTTTGCACCTGAACGAAGTGGCGAAGATCACCGGACTGCTGGCTGATCAGTTAAAGCAGCGCCTGAAAGAGCAGCGTATTACACTCTTGATTTCAGATGAGGCGCTGAACCTGATTGCTCAGGCCGGCTATGATCCGGTGTATGGTGCCCGACCGCTTAAACGCTATCTGCAAAGGGAGTTGGAAACACGCGTAGCGCGCGCGATTATCGCCGGCAATGTGCCTGAAGGAAGCGTATTGCAGGTGAAAGTTGAACATGGCACACTTACGCTGGAATCAGAAAAGCAGAATGCTGCATGACGTTGCCTGAAGAAGAGTTGAATCGGGTCAGACTGCTGCTTGAATTGTTCTGCCAGGCCAGGTCTGATGATTCGGTCAGGCTTGAGTACCACGTCAAAGGGAGCCGCGTTACCCTCGTTGAATCCCGTCCGTTGTTCATTGACCCGCGTATTCTTAACAGCGTAAAAGTAGCCCAGTTTGAATTTAACCCGGATCTGAAGATCTGGACGCTCTATTGGTATGATCGAAAAAACAGACGGCAACCGTACCCGACAGGCAGAAACCGGGATACTATTGAAAAACTGGTCGTTGAAGTAGGGGCTGATCCAACGGGCATTTTCTGGGACTAGCCGGTGGGCAATGCGGAGAAGGAACAGTAATGAGGAATGTATTGTTTTTTTTCATTTTCGTGGTCGCAGCAACGTCTGCAACGGCAACAGAAAACTTCAAATATACCGATCAGAATGGATTCGTGTACTGGCTTGACGATAAGCGTAACATACCTCCACCCATCCCGATACAGTACAAATATGAAGATAGTAACGGCATTACCTTTTGGGTTGATGACGAAAGTAAAATCCCTGAACAGTACAAAAAAAAGATCCCGCCGAACAAAGAAAGTTCAGGCCGGCCACAATCTGTTCCAGAGCAGAATCCGGCAGATAAACTTCACTATTCAACCAGAATCAGCATAGTCAATAACGTGATCATAGTCCCGGTGGTTTTCAGAAATAAGGGACGGAAAGTAAAAGCGAAAATGATTCTTGATACCGGAGCATCGGTAACTACGGTGTACTCTGCACTTGCGAACCAGCTTCATCTGAACGGAAACAGGCTGACCAGGGTCAGAAGCATTAACGCAAACGGAATACCATCAGACAGTCTGTTAACCAAAGTGGACCATATTGAGGTAGATGATAAAATACTGGCAAATTCAGAGGTTGTAGTCATTCCATCACAAAGTGGCATTGGTGCGGACGGTCTTTTGGGAAATTCATTCCTGCGCTTTTTCAATTTTAGCATAGACTATGAAAAACAGCTTCTGAGATGGAATTAGCGATGGAAAATCTACAGATGTATTGAACCAGATGGAACGGAGATGCAATGAAGCTGACGGACGAACATATCCGGAAATTAATCCCCGCTATCATCGAAGCGACCGGCCTCAAACCGTTTCAGGTGGAGCATACCATCGCACTGCTGCAGGAAGGGGCCACCGTCCCCTTTATTGCCCGGTACCGTAAAGAACAGACCGGTGAATTGGACGAAGTGCAAATCCGCACGGTTGAAGAACAGTTCACGTACTTCTGCGAATTGGAAGAGCGCAAGATCACCGTGCTCAAAACCATCGAGGAACAGGGAAAACTTACCCCCGAACTACGAGAGCGGATCGAAGCCTCCCGCCAGAAAACTGAGGTGGAAGACCTCTACCTGCCATACAGACCGAAACGGCGCACGAAAGCGACCATAGCCCGTGAGCGGGGTCTGGAACCGTTGGCCGATACAATCGCTGCGCAGAATCTGACGTTCGGAACTGTTGAGGAGGCAGCGTATCCCTTCATCGATCCGGCAAAAGAGGTTCCCGATGCGACTACGGCTCTGGACGGGGCGGGCCATAGCCGGGCCGAGCGTCTTTCCGATAATGCCGATGCCCGTGCCATGGTACGGCGACTGACCAAAGAACAGGGGGTGATGACCTCACGGGTGGCAACCGGCTATAAGGAGCAGGTCACCAAGTTTGAGATGTACTATGACTATCAGGAACCACTCAAGGCTGTTCCGTCGCACCGGATGCTGGCCATGCGTCGCGGCGAGAAGGAGGAGGTACTCTCTCTGTCGATCAGCGCCCCGGTTGAGCAGATCCTGGCCGGATTGAAAGCACGGTCGATCCTGCGGGAGAGCATCTTCACCCCACTGCTTGAGCGGATAGCAGAAGATGCCTACAAGCGGCTGATCGCACCATCCATTGAAGTGGAACTGCGCCTGGAAAGCAAGGAACGCGCTGATGAGGCGGCCATCCAGATATTTGCCAGGAATCTGCGCGAGCTCCTTCTGGCTCCGCCGGTCGGAGGAAAGAGGGTGCTCGGGATTGATCCCGGTTTCCGTACCGGTTCCAAACTGGCGGCGGTTGATGCGACCGGCCGATTCCTGGAGCATGTGACGCTCTACCCCCATATTGGCGAGGGGCGTATTCCCCGGGCGAAACAGGATCTGCTGCGGATGATCGAAGAGCACGCCATTGAGATGATCGCCGTCGGAAATGGCACTGCCGGCCGCGAGATGGAGATATTTGTCAAGGAAACCCTGGCGGGCGCCGGGCGGCAGCTGCCGGTTGTATCGGTCAGCGAAGCGGGTGCCAGTATTTACTCAGCCTCGGACATTGCACGTGAAGAATTCCCCGATCTGGATTTGACGGTGCGTGGAGCAATCTCTATCGCTCGCAGGTTGCAGGATCCGCTCGGCGAACTGGTCAAGGTCGATCCCAAGAGTATCGGTGTTGGACAGTACCAGCATGATGTGAATCAAGGTATGCTCAAAAAGTCACTTGATGGCGTTGTAGAGTCGTGCGTCAACTATGTGGGAGTCGATCTGAACACGGCGTCATGGGCGCTACTGGCCTATGTATCGGGCGTGGGGCCGTCGCTGGCCAGGACCATTACCCGCTACCGCGACGAAAATGGATCCTACATATCCCGCACGTCACTCCTCAAAGTACCTCGCTTCGGGGCCAGAGCTTTTGAACAGGCAGCCGGATTCCTCCGTATCCGAGACGGAAAACAACCGCTGGACAATACTGCGGTTCATCCTGAGCGCTACCATCTGGTAGAAACAATGGCTTCTGATCTGGGAGTACCTCTGTCACAACTGCTTGCCGATTCTGCATCGGTTGACAGAATCGATCTGAAACGCTATGTGACGGAAAACGCGGGATTGCCAACCCTAACTGATATTATCGCAGAGCTGAAGAAACCGGGGCGTGATCCGCGCAGTCAGTTCCGGACTGTATCGTTCCGGGATGATATCCGGGAGATCAGCGATCTGAAGGAGGGGATGATTCTGCAGGGAGTGGTGACAAATGTGGCTGCATTCGGCGCTTTTGTTGATATTGGCGTCCACCAGGACGGGCTGGTGCATATCAGCCATCTGGCAAACCGCTATGTCAAGGATCCCAACGACGCTGTTAAAGCGGGACAGGTGGTAAAAATCAAAGTCTTGTCGGTGGACGTTCAACGAAAGCGGATGTCACTGTCGATCAAGGAGGCAGAGCCGTAATATTCCTGTGGGATGTCATTATTGTCTGCCATAGGAAAATAAGGCTCCTTATTATTGGCGCGTATCCGACTAATCAGGCCCTTCTCTTCAAGCTTCAGTACCATCTGATGAATAGTAGGCGGCGTCACTCTGAAATACTTCTCCGGATCGGACTCAGCAGGAGACCGCCCGTGAATTTTAGAATAGTTGTGAATGAAGGCTAAATACTGCCCTTGTTTTTCTGTCCATTTTTCTGACATAACGGCACTCAAAGAGACCAACTATTTCTTCTTTGCTTTGGCCGGTGCAGCAGCTTTAGCTACCGGTTTTGCCGCCTCAACCTTTTCCGCTGGTTTGCCCTTGCAGGAGCCCTTACAAGCGTCGAGGTCTTTGAGAGTTTTGCCAGTAGTGAACTTGCCGACCCTTTTAGCTTTTATCTTGAGTGGATTGCCTGTTTGTGGGTTTCTGCCGGTACGGGCAGCTCTCTTAACCGACGAGAACGTGCCGAACCCAATCAGCGTAATTTTCCCACCATTAACAAGTTCCTCTGTTACTGCACATTGAAATACGGCTAATGCCGACTCAGCCTGAGCTTTGGTTAGTTTAGCCTTTTCTGCGATTCTTGCTACCAACTCTGCTTTTGTCATGATAAACCCTCCAAAGATAGAATTTCAGCACGTTATATACTTTGAAATAGCGAAAGTCCACTATTCATAAGCCGCTCGCCACAGGTACCAACTGGCCATGGTGCGATATGGTCGACACTTTTCGCCATGGACGAGCATCTCTTTCGGTTTTGGCATATCCGCAAAACCGTATGCCCGCATAGAAGATTATTAGAGGGGGATTCAAAGTCAGCGGGTTTTCCTTGAGTAAAAGGGAGTCCCGGCTTTTTTAGTATATTCATTAGTGTGTCATTAGCGTTGCTATCCGCTGCAGGTGCAGTATAATCTCAAAAAATACTTGCGCATCACAATCCGGCGATTCGGTTTTTTCCACTCGCCTGTTATTCATTCTCTGCTTCTGGAGTCAGACAGAAATGGTTAAAAACAACTTCCTGCAGGTAAACGAATCACTTGAACGGCAGATTGCGGAACGAACACAGGAATTACAGGAGAGCGAAAGATATTTACTTGCAACAATTACCTGAGTGTGTGCCGAGCCAGTATGGAAAGTGGTGACGAGGAAGCAGAAATCGCATTATCTGGCATCAGCTCAGTATTACAGGGTGAAAAAGATTATTTCAGCTTGATATACCCCTGTCACTCACCGGATGTACAGCGCTGGTTCCAGCTTGACGTATCGAGATTTGCTGGCACCAGGCTTGGTGTTGTCATCTCTCATACCGACGTTACCAGTCGTATGTTGTTAAAAAAGGCTCTGCAAGAGAGTAAAGAAGTATTACAGCAGGCTTTGCAATCTGCAAACAGTGCCAATCAGACAATGTCCCGACTGCTGCGGAGTGTTGCGCATGAGTTCAGGACACCTCTCAGCCTGCTTACCATTAACAGTGATATACTGCGCATACATGATGGTCTGTGAATTGCTCCAGAAATAATGAACAGCTGAACGAAATAACTCGTATTTCCATATTATTAGGTATCCAAGCATTAGCCTAATACTTCCTAAGTGGGGGTTTGGATGGCAACAATATTGCACAGACAGACAGACAGACAGACAGACAGACAGACAGACAGACAGAAATATCTTCTCCTGACAAATACTGCTGTCAACAATTATTTTGATTGATGCCCATATAAACCGGCGCTGCGGCCATTTCCGTGCGCCGGTTTATTGTGTATACTGGAGAGTATTATGACCACCCCATCCACCAACGACGTCGGAACCAGCGCCTCTACTACCATGGACTTTTATACGAACAAGCTCATCATCTGGCTCGTACTGGCCGCTGGTCTTATGATTACCGCCGCTGCAACCCTGTACATGAAATCAAGTGTTGAAACGATAGCTGAGAAGGATTTTGCAGATCACTGTAGCGAAATTCAAACTAAAATTTCGGAACGCATGAATGACCATGCCCGTATTCTGCAGAGTAGTGCAGCTTTTTTCAATGCATCCGACACGGTTACACGGGATAAATGGCGTGTTTTTACCCAGCAGAAGATTGATAAACAGCTCCAAGGTATCCAGGGTTTTGGATTCTCTCTTCTGATCCCACGCAAAGAGCTGCCTCGCCACATTCAGGAAATAAGACGTGAAGGGTTTCCGGATTACAAGCTGAGACCTGATGGTGACCGCGAGCTCTATTCCTCCATCATCTATCTGGAACCGTTTTCCGGTCGTAACCTACGGGCGTTCGGCTACGACATGCTTACGGAGTCGGTGAGGCGTGCTGCTCTGGAACGGGCGCGGGATACCAATAATGCCGCACTATCTGGCAAAGTTGTCCTGGTTCAGGAAACCGACAAGGATGTCCAGGCCGGTACCTTGATGTATGTGCCGGTGTATCGCAAAGGCGAACCTGTTGAAACAGTGGAACAGCGCCGTGCTGCGATCTACGGCTGGGTTTACAGTCCCTATCGAATGAACGACCTGATGAAGGGGATTCTTGGCGGCAATCGGGAAAAGGAAAATCTGCTTCATCTTCAGATATACGATGGAGAGCAGCCATCTTCAGAGAGTCTTCTCTATTCAAGCCATCCAAAAGAAGATGTGAAACATTTTCTCGATGTTTGTCATACAAAGCTGATTCCTGTCGATTTCAATGGTAAACGCTGGACACTGCGCTTCACGCAAACCGATGGCGGTTATTTGTCAGTGGAATACATTCGGGTATGGCTTACTCTGGTCAGCGGCATTCTTATTACCCTACTGCTGTTTGCTTTGATACGAACTCTAAAGAATAGCCGTGCCGACGCGCTACGGATGGTGGAGGAACGAACTGCTGAACTGAAGCTTAGCACGGAACAGCTTGTATTGGCACAGCATGTTGGCAATTCAGGTTCCTGGGTCTATAACCTTGAGACAGGCAAAATATGGGGGTCAGCCGAAGGGTTCCGCATATACGGGTTCCCTCCTGTTGCTGGGGATATTTTTATAGATGATATAGAGGCCTGCATACCGGAACGGGAGCGTGTGCACCAGTCACTCGTTGACCTGATCAATGGGGGGCAAAAATACGATATCGAATTTACAATTAACCCCGCAGATGGATCTCCTTCAAAAGTAATACATTCAGTTGCCAGGTTAGAAAGGGATGCGACTGGAAGGCCGTGTAAAGTTTTGGGATTCATCCAAGACATCACAGAGCGTAAACTGTCGGAAGATAAACAACTGAAGTTGGGTATTCGCTATCAAGCAATTCAGGCAGTTTCACGAGATGGCATTCATATTCTTGATCAGGACGGCAATCTTGTAGAATCAAACGCAGCTTTCCGGGAGATGCTGGGATACGCAGATGCGGATGACTTGCACCTTAATGTCTCGGATTGGGATGCAAGTATTCCACAAGAGAAACTTGTCTCAACTGTCCAGGCTTTAATTCAAAAACCTGCCAACTTTGAAACCAGGCATCGGCGTCGTGATGGGACTACCATAGATGTAGAAATCTGCGCTTTTGGAGTTAAAATTGAGGTAGATAGCTATCTGTACGCCTCATCGCGAGATATTAGTGATCGGAAACGATATGAGGAAAAATTACGTAGCAGCAACTTCAGGTTCAAGTCAATTATTGATACATCTCCTGTCCCGAAAGCATTAAATGATAACAACGGGAATATTACCTTCTTGAATCCGGCTTTTATCAAGATGTTTGGTTACACTTTGGCTGACATCCCTACCTTAGAGGATTGGTGGAATAAAGCCTATCCCGATGAAGTTTACCGCGAATACATTTTGAGTGCTTGGGCAGCTAACCTGGATAAAGCTAAAAAAATAGGAACTCCATTTGAGCCAATGGAAGCAATCGTCCACTGCAAGGATGGTTCTATCAGAACTGTAATAGCAAATGCAGCCCCTCTTGAAGATTACTTTACCGGAGAACATCTCGTTATTCTCTTCGACATCACCGAGCGCAAACAGTCAGAAGACGCTTTGAGCCGACTTTCCAGAGAACAGTCAATTATACTCGACAATGCTGGTTTTGGAATCTCATTAGTCCGGAATCGTCAGCAAATATGGGCCAATAAAACCTTTGGCAAAATATTTGGATACGATTCGGAAGAAATGAAAGGTAGCAGCACGAGTAAATACTTCTCTTCACAGGATCAGTACGTCATGTTCACCAAAGAAGCATATCCCGTGCTGGCATCCGGGGAAACTTTTTCAACGAGCCTGCAAATGCCCAGAAGTGACGGTACAACGTTTCGCGCACGATTTACAGGTAAAGCTGTTAACCCGGTAAATTTGTATGATGGAACTATCTGGATTCTTGTTGACGAAACCTCTGAGCATGAACTGAAAAGAAAATTACTGGAATCAGAAGCATTTATGAGTAGTGTTATTGATCAAAGTCCGATCAATATGTGGGTCGCTGATGAAAAAGGAACCCTCATTCGGGCAAATAAGGCATTACGAGACCAACTCAAGGTAACTGATGACGAGATAGTTGGGATATATAACATTTTTGACGACCCAATAATTGAAGAACAGGGGTTTATGCCTCAAGTGCGTGACGTTTTCGACAAAGGACATACCGCCCGCTTTACTATCACCTATGATACATCTCGGAACAAGAATCTGAGCCTTGAAAAAACATCGCTGTCAGTACTTGAAGTGACCATTTCGCCGGTTCTTGATTCAGAGGGAAAAGTCACGAATGCCATCATACAGCACCTGGATATCAGCGAACTGAAACAACTGGAAGAAAATCTCACCATCGCCAAAGATACCGCAGAATCGGCCAACATCGCCAAGAGCCAGTTTTTGGCCAACATGAGTCACGAAATCCGCACCCCCATGAACGGACTACTCGGCATGACCCAGCTTCTGGAGATGACCGAACTGTCAACAGAACAGCGGGAGTATTTGGATACACTTAAATTTTCGGGTAAGAACCTACTTTCCCTGATCAATGACATTCTTGACCTGTCCAAGATCGAAGCCGGGAAAGTTGATATCATCCTGGCTGAGTTCAGCCTGTATCATTGCATCAACGATGTTGTCCTGATGCAGAAATCAGTCGCTTTTGACAAACAACTTACCCTGAATATGAATCCGGACAAGGACATCCCGCCTCTTTTGCTGGGTGACCAGCTGCGAATCAAACAGATACTTCTCAACCTGCTGGGGAACGCAATCAAGTTTACTTCACAGGGGAGCGTTACGCTGTCAACCAAACTCCTTGATCAGCATGATAACGTCGCACTCATCCAGATAGCGGTCAGAGACAGCGGTATCGGCATCTCCCCCGAGAGTCTTGACACCATCTTCAAGGCGTTCACCCAGGAAGACGGCACAATCAGCAGAAGATTCGGAGGAACAGGTCTCGGTTTAACCATCAGCCTCCGTCTGGCAGAACTCATGGGTGGCACAATCAGCGTAGAAAGCGCGCCCGGCGTCGGTAGC
>Ga0194037_1000333_pt1 | contig 36937 bp, 23 predicted proteins | sample JunL306m_MetaG_FD_148653 | JGI IMG/M metagenome (GOLD analysis project Ga0194037, IMG submission 148653) | Anoxic zone freshwater microbial communities from boreal shield lake in IISD Experimental Lakes Area, Ontario, Canada - Jun2016-L304-6m | ecosystem: Environmental > Aquatic > Freshwater >... | reverse complement strand
TAGTGAATGTCTTGAATCTTGCTGACCAAGACACGCGTTTTGACTGAATCGTGGTTTTTGTTGAAATATGAGGCCACGCGGCGCTTCAGATTTTTCGCCTTGCCGACGTAGATTATTGTGCCGGTTTCGTCGAAATACTGATACACCCCCGGAGAGTCGGGGAGGCTGCCAACGATGTTTTTTAATTTCTCTTCTCTGTTGTCCACGTTTGAAAATCGTTTTGTGAGGCTTTGATCTATTGACTCAAAGCCTCACAAAGATAAGAAAGAATTTAATCAATTCTCTTCATAATTTTTAGAAACGGCAGGTGAATTCTATGTTAGTATTTCGGGGTTTGCAACTCAAAATATCATATAGAAAGATCTTGAATTGTCTAAATAGTTTTTTGAAAACTTGTAGCAGTTGTTTATCTTCCTCGCTCTATTTCTTTTACTTTTTTTGGCGCAAAAAAAGTAAACAAAAAAACATTGTCGAAATAACTCGCTCAATCGTCCATTCTTCATACCGCCTTTTTGCAAACCTTAGAAATTGGACTCTTTCACTCTGCAGGATTTCGACGTTTGGTATTTGTGTTTGTCCCCACTGGGACTATCGAAACCTTTATTTGCTTGTTAATGGAAAATTCTCATTTGACACAATCTCCATTGATAAATTATCAATCGGCCTATGGGCTATTATTCTTCAAAAAGTGAAGTAAATTCGAATTTCTGCACATCGAATAGACCTTTGGAGGAGAGCTTTATTTTGGGGATGACGATTAAACTCATGAATGAAAGCGTGAGGAAAGGATCTTCGAGTTCCGAGCCCATTTCTGCAACCAACGCCTTAATCTGTTCCTGAAGGTGTGCCACTTCTTTGGCGGGACGGTGTGTCATCAGTCCGGCGATTTCGAGCTGCAATACTTCTGTTTTGTCGTTGTTGGTCACCACCATGCCGCCTTTGTTGTCGATAAGGAGGTTGGTTGCTTTCACAATCTCTTCGTCAGAAGCACCTACTACTACCAAGTTGTGGTTGTCGTGAGAAATACTGGTAGCCATAGCGCCACTCTTGATGCCGATGCCACGAATGAAGCCCAAGGAGAGTTCTTTCGGACAGTAACGATTGATTGCGACCAATTTCAGTACATCTTCATCGGGGTTGCTGACGATATTTCCATCTTTCACCTTCGGTTCGCTAAGGTGTGTTTCGGTGAGCAAATCGCCACAAACGCAGTCGATCACTTTGATGCGTTTGCCTGTTGCTTTCACCTGAATGTCCTCAATAGATATTTTTTCGCAATCGAATCGGTTAATGGCTTCGATAGTTGAATCGAGTTGGGAAGGAGATACCTCACTTTGGTCGAATACCACATTTCCTTTGATGACTGTTTTCAGAATGTTGAATGTTGAAAGACTGTCAATTTCAATGAAATCGGCACTATCACCCTCTTGCAGCATGCCTGCCGGAATAGCATAATGTTTCGCCACATTGAGCGATGCGCAACGAATGACATCGAATGGATTGTATCCGTATTGAATAGCTTTGCGAATGGAGCCGGGGAGGTAGTCTTCGAGCAGCGTTTCGGCGGGCATATCGTCGCAACAGAACATTACCTGCGTGGGGTGCGATGCGATGATGGGGTGGAGCGCATCGAAATTACGAGCGGCACTTCCTTCGCGAATGAGCGCTTTCATACCGAGGCTTATTTTTTCGACTGCTTCTTCGATGGTGGTGCATTCGTGGTCGGTGGAGATGCCTGCAGCGGAGTAGAGTTTCACATCCGAAGAGCTCATCATGGGGGCGTGTCCGTCGATGGGTTTTCCGTGTAGGTTCGCACTGCTTATTTTGCTCATCACTTCGCTGTCGGCACCAATCACACCAGGGTAGTCCATCATTTCGGCTAAGAAATGCACATCGTCGCGACTGAGTAGTTCTTCTATTTCGGTAGGACCGAGTTTAGCGCCTGCTGGTTCGAGAGGAGTGGAAGGGACACACGATGGAGCACCAAACCAAAAATAGAATGGAGTTCGCTTGCCATTTGTTATCATAAAATCAACGCCCTTCGTACCCAGTACATTGGCTATTTCGTGTGGATCGGCTACTGCTCCAATGACTCCGTGACGCACCGCCTCGCGAGCATAATGCTCTGGAGTGAGCAGCGTGCTCTCGATGTGGATGTGAGAATCTATTATTCCGGGAAGGAGATAGGTCGAGTAGGTTTCGGTTGTCTCTTCGATTTTGATGATGGTGCCATTTTCGATGTGCACAATCGCAGGGTAGATTTTGTCCTTAACAACATCCACCAGATTGCCTGTGATTTTTTTCATACGCTCTTAATGTTTCACGTGAAACAGCTAATGGTTTCACTTTTAAAATGCCCATCTGATGGGCTGTGAGGGATTGGGTTGTGCTTGTTTTTGAAAATTTGTGTTTTCAAAAAAAAGTGTGAAATCATCCCTATTCTATACTATACTATCTTCTTGTTCTAATGTTGTATTATATTACCCACCCCTTGCCCCTCCACGGAGGGGAATTCTGTTTTGGTGGATTAGTAGTGTAATTCTTAGACTTGTATCCTTTTGTAATAATTCTACTTATCTACCCATTAATACGAGCAAGATGTTGATGTCGCTCGGTGAGATGCCGGGGATTCGTCCGGCTTGTGCGATGGTTTCGGGGTCGATCTTGGTCAGCTTCTGGCGCGCCTCGGTGGAAAGCGAAGGAATAGTATTGTAATCGAATCGACCTTTGATATGGATGTTTTCGAGGCGATTGATTTTGTCCGCAATAATACGTTCGCGTTCGATATACCCGTTGTATTTGATTTGAATTTCTACTGCTTCGAGAATCTCTTCTTTGCGTGATGCTGTTTTTTCAATCTCTTCTTTGAAAGCCGGAACAAGTTCGGCGATATTATCTATCGTGACCTGTGGTCGCGCGATTAAATCGATTAATTTGCATCCGTGCTTCAGCGAGGTTGTGCCTAGCTTTTCGAGTCCTTCGTTGATAAAAGTGGGCTTGATGGAGTAGTTGCGTGCAAAATCGAGTAGTCGCTCAATCTCTTCGGTCTTCTCTTTGAGCAAAGAAGTTCGTTCAGGTCGGGTTAAACCGAGTTTTTCACCTTTGGGCGTAAGGCGTGCATCGGCATCGTCTTGACGAAGCAGTATTCTGTATTCGGCACGAGAGGTAAACATGCGGTAAGGCTCGTCCACCCCTTTGGTTACAAGGTCGTCAATCAATACACCAATGTAGGCTTCGTTGCGGTTCAAAATAAATGATTCACCTCCGTGGCAATTGATGTGAGCATTGATGCCCGCCATGATACCTTGACCGGCTGCCTCTTCGTAGCCTGTGGTTCCGTTGATTTGTCCCGCGAAAAAGAGGTTTTTAATCGCTTTTGTTTCGAGGGTATGCTTGAGCTGAGTCGGATCGAAGAAGTCGTATTCGATAGCGTAACCCGGACGATAGATGCGGATGTTTCTGAATGCAGGAATTTTCTTCAACGCATTGAGTTGCACCTCGAGTGGGAGTGACGAAGAGAAGCCGTTCAGGTAATACTCTTGCGTGTTCTCGCCTTCGGGTTCGAGAAAGAGTTGATGTTCGAGCTTGTCTGCGAAGGTCACAATCTTCGTTTCGATGCTTGGGCAATAACGTGGACCTATACTCTGAATTTGTCCGTTGTAAAGTGGAGAATCTGCCAATCCGTTGCGCAATACATCGTGCGCCTCTTCGTTGGTGTAGAGGGTCCAGCAGCTGAGTTGTTTCAATGTTTTGGGGGCATGGTCGAGGTACGAGAATTTGTGAAAATCCATCTCGCCTTTTTGCTCTTCGGTGAGTGAGAAATCTACGCTTCGGCCGTCAATCCTGACTGGTGTACCAGTCTTCATACGGTCGGTGCGAATGCCTGCCCCGATAAGTTGCTCGGTAATGCCGTAAGAAGCCGGTTCAGAGACACGACCACCGCGCAACTGAGTTTTGCCAATGTGCATCAATCCATTGAGGAAGGTGCCGTTGGTCATTACCACCGTTTTGGCTCGGAAAGTGACACCGAGACCTGTGATTACACCTTCGACGGTGTTGTTGTTAATCACGAGTTGAACGACCGAATCTTGCCAAATATCGAGATTATCGGTATTCTCGAGCTTCAATCGCCAGAGTTCGCTGAAGCGCATACGGTCGCTTTGTGCCCGCGGGCTCCACATGGCGGGACCTTTGGATCGGTTGAGCATGCGGAATTGTATGGCAGTTTTGTCGGTAACGATTCCCATTTGTCCGCCAAGTGCATCGATTTCGCGGACAATCTGTCCTTTGGCGATGCCTCCCACGGCGGGATTACAACTCATTTGTGCAATTTTATTCATGTCCATCGTAATGAGCACGGTCTTTGAGCCAAGATTGGCGGCTGCTGAGGCGGCTTCGCAGCCAGCGTGACCTGCGCCTATTACAATTACGTCGTATTTAAAATCCATTGTTAAGAAATATTTTGCAAAGATAGTGGTTTATTACTAACATATTGAGGACGATTAGGTTCGAAAAAAGAAGAATAAATAAGGATTTGAATAATTGAGTGTGCCAGTCAGCAGTCAGGCACGCTGAGATTCTTTAATATAAAGAAGAGCACATAGCAATCTATGCGCTCTTCAAGTTTTATCTAACTGATAATTAGTTAATTATTTAATATTAGAGGCTGACTCTATTATCTTGAGTTGGGCTTCTTTCCCATCAATAATTTTCCATATTGACGCTCATCCTGCAAAATCGCGATACCTTTCTTGAAGATTTCATTATCTTGATTAATCACCCTGAAATAAGCTGCCACATCAAATATGTCTCTAGCTAATAAAGCCTTTATCTGTATTACAAGAAGAGGTCTGGCTTTTTCCAATTGTATGCTGTCTCTTTTAATTTTATCGGCTTCTGCAGCAGCTATAAGTCCTTTCAGAATAACGTCTGTCACTACAAAATGATCTATAAACTGAGTGACATCAGGATAATTTGCTTTTAACGTTTTTCGATTTTGATCAATATAGTTAATGCAGAACTTGTTCAGAACGCCTTTTGCAACGATATCTCTGTGATAGTTTGTAAATCGTGATGTGTCAATCGGCACAAAAATATCAGGCATAATACCACCGCCGCCATATACAATACGATGATTCAATTTAGTATAAGCTTTGAGTGAATCTGGGAAATGGATACTATCTGCATGAGCCATCTCTCCCTTATTGTATCGCTCAATCAAATCTTTGCCATATTTATCTGCTCCTGCTTCGTATGATTTCTGAATACATCGCCCAGATGGGGTGTAATACCGTGCAACAGTTAAACGAATCATTGACCCATCTGGCAGTGGAATAGGACGTTGAACTAATCCTTTGCCAAAGCTGCGACGCCCAACTATCACTCCACGATCCCAGTCTTGGATAGCCCCTGTCACAATTTCACTGGCAGATGCAGAGCTTTCGTCAATCAGGACTACTAACTTTCCATCTTCAAAAATTCCTTTTTGTGTAGCAAAGGTTTCGTCTTTAGTTTGATGAAGTCCTTCGGTGTACACAATCAGTTGTTTTAATTTCAGAAATTCATCGGCAATACTGGTTGCTGCATTTAAATAACCACCTCCATTGTCCTCCAAATCAAGGATTAGGTTCTTCATTCCTTGTTTTTTGAGCGATTTCAATGCTGCCATAAATTCATCATAAGTTGTAGCTCCAAACCGACTGATTCGAATGTATCCAATAAATTTATCAACCATATAGGATGCATCGACACTGAAAATAGGAATTTTGTCACGTACAATGCGGAAATCAATCAAATTTTTCTCGTTGCGACGAAGAACTTTCACATTTACAATTGTGCCTTTCTGTCCTTTCAACCGCTTCATAATATCGTTGGTTTTCATTTTCTTTCCCGCAATCAACGTATCATTGACAGAAATAATTCGATCTCCAGCTACAATTCCAACCTTTTCGGAAGGTCCACCTGATATGGTTTGAATCACGAAAAGAGTATCATTCATCATATTAAATTGAATGCCGATACCTTCAAAATTGCCTTGTAGTGGCTCGTTCATCTCTTTCACTTCCTGTACATTCATGTAGGTAGAGTGAGGATCGAGCTTTTTGAGCATTCCTTCGATGGCATCTTCTGCTAGTTTATTCTCGTCAATCTTATCGACATAGAGATTCTGAATGGCAAATTGTGCAAAATTCAGTTTACGTGAAGCTCCGGATTGCATTTGCTGAGCAAATAGACCCATTGAGAAGAAGAAAAGTAAAGTATTCAGTAAGGTACGTTTCATGTGTAATTTTTCTTATTTATTTGAGAAGACAAAATCTAAGTTTCGTATTTGATCTTTTTATTTATGGCAAAAACTCACTCACATCGCGTCCGTAACGCATCAATTCGCGTACGATGGTAGAGCTGATGTGTGCATATTCGGGTTCGGTAATGAGCAAAACGGTTTCAATGCCTGAGATTTTGCGATTGATGTCGGCTATTTGCTTTTCAAATTCGAGATCAGTGGTGGTGCGAATGCCGCGCAGGATGATTTTGGAATCTTGTGCGGTTGCAAAATCTACTGTCAAACCACTGTAAGTCATCACTTTCACACGAGGTTCTGTGGAAAAAACCCCTTCAATGGCTTTGATACGGTCTTCGAGTGAAAGCATCATCTTCTTGCTATCGTTCGTGCCAATTGCCACTATAATCTCGTCCAGAAAAAGCAATCCGCGGCGCACCAACGCCTCGTGGCCTTTGGTGAAAGGGTCGAACGATCCGGGGAAAATTGCGGTTTTTTTCATTGTTATTTTCTCTGTTTATGAAGCGACATCCTCTTCTACCACCAAGTTTTCGATGATGAAAGTCTGACGTTCCATCGTGTTTTTACCCATGTAGAATTCGAGCAGTTCCTTCACTAAATCCTCTTTTTTGAGCGAAACCTGATCGAGACGAATATCTGCTCCGATAAAGTGCTTGAACTCGTCGGGTGAAATCTCGCCCAATCCTTTAAATCGGGTAATTTCTGGATTTGCACCGACTTTTTCCATTGCGGAAAGTCGTTCTTCTTCCGAATAGCAGTAGAAAGTCTCTTTCTTGTTTCGAACACGGAAAAGCGGTGTTTGCAGGATGAAAACGTGCCCTTTCTTAATCAAATCGGGGAAGAAATTGAGGAAGAACGTAATCAGCAGCAGTCGAATGTGCATTCCATCCACGTCGGCATCGGTAGCGATGATGACCTTGTTGTAACGCAAACTTTCTAGTCCCTCTTCTATATTGAGTGCCGATTGCAAGAGGTTAAACTCTTCGTTTTCGTACACAATCTTCTTCGTCAAGCCAAATGTGTTTAGCGGTTTACCCTTCAAGCTAAACACGGCCTGAATCTCCACATCGCGGCTTTTGGTAATCGATCCACTCGCCGAATCACCCTCGGTGATGAAGATGCTTGTGTCGTCGAGGCGTGCGCCTTTCGGGTCGCTGTAGTGAATGCGGCAATCACGCAGTTTTTTATTGTGTAGATTGGCTTTCTTGGCACGTTCGCGAGCAATTTTGGTAATACCCGCCATCGCTTTGCGCTCTTTCTCCGAATCGGTGATTTTGCGCAACAACACATCCGATGTTTCGCTGTGTTTGTGCAGGTAGTTGTCGAGTTCTTTTTTGAGGAAATCGCCAATAAATTTGCTTACAGACGGACCGTCTGGACCAATGTCTTTTGACCCAAGTTTCGTTTTGGTTTGTGATTCAAACACCGGCTCTTCTACTTTGATGGCAATCGCAGCCACCAATCCATTTCGGATATCGCCATATTCAAATGGTTTAGCATAATACTCTTTGATGGTGCGCGAAACCGCCTCTTTGAAAGCCGTCAGGTGCGTTCCACCCTGCGTAGTGTGCTGTCCGTTCACGAACGAGTAGTACTCTTCGCCGTTTTGGTTGGCGTGGGTAATCACGACTTCAATATCTTCTCCCTTCAGGTGAATGATCGAATAGAGTGGCTCGGAAGTCATGTTTTCGTTCAACAAATCGAGCAATCCGTTCTTCGAAAGAAACTTTTTGCCGTTGAAGTTAATCGTCAGACCGGCATTGAGGAAAGTGTAGTTTTTCAACAAGCTCTCCACAAATTCGTCTTTATATTTGAAATCTTTGAAAATCGTATTATCAGGCTCAAACTCAATGTAGGTACCATTTCCTTCTGAGCTAGAGGTCAGTTTTTGCTCTTCGAGCAGGCGTCCTGCATTGAAGCTCACTCCTTTTTTCTCGCCTTCACGGTGACTGCAAATGTAAAAACGGCTCGACAAAGCATTCACAGCCTTGATCCCGACGCCGTTCAGACCTACTGATTTCTTGAAGGCTTTGGAGTCGTATTTGGCACCGGTGTTCATTTTCGACGATACATCGAGTACTTTGCCGAGCGGTACTCCACGACCATAGTCGCGTACTTTCACAATTCCATCGGCTATGAGCACTTCAATATTGCGACCATTTCCCATCATAAATTCATCCACCGAGTTGTCGAGCACCTCTTTGAGCAACACATAGATTCCGTCGTCGGAATAGGTGCCATCGCCTAGTTTACCGATGTACATACCAGGGCGACGACGGATGTGCTCTTGCCAATCTAGCGTTTTTATATCGTCGTCAACGTATTCAGTCTGTGGTTTATTCAGAAGTTCGTCCATAATCGTATTTGCACTTTTGTAAACGCAAAGATAAGAAAAATCATTTCACGAAGTTAAGAAAAAAAGAGCATAAAAAAATATCTGTTAAACGAATATAAATATTTGAAAAGCCGCATTAAATGATGTGTTTAGAAGCAAATCATAAATTCTCTATTTGTAATCGCTCTAAATTATCAGACACTACTAAAATAGTGCTGATTATTTATATATTTTTATTGTTTTGTGACTAATTTTGATATGTATTCTAAATAATGATCGCAATTCTACTACTTCTTCTTAAACACTCAATTATTCACCTATTATTTAAACTATTTTTGTCATGAAAAAAAACCTACTTGCTTTGTTTTTATTGCTTTGTGTAAGCGTTTTTGCACAAAACAGCGGATTTGTGAAAGAAATGGTTCCCGATTTAAGTATCGGACGCCTCGATGTGAAAGGTGCATTGCTGCCTGACAGTTCATTTATTGTTTTTGGAGGTCACACGCCAGGTTTTATTATATCAAATACTGCTGAACGTTGGAAAGAAGGACAAGCTGCATGGGCAGTGAAGACAATGACAGATTTTCGTGATTGCAGTGCAATTGTGCGACTTGATGATAATCGTATTATGTTGGCAGGAGGTATGTCAAGCAATCTAGGCGTTGGACAGTTGGTTTCAACGGAACTATTCGATGCAACCACGAATACATTTACATCCAAAGCCAATATGAATATCGCACGCACACTATTCAGAGGAGCTCTTTTGGCAAATGGCAAGGCTTTGTTTGTTGGCAATTGGTATAACGATGCAAGTCTGGCAGAAGTCTACAATCCACAAACTAATGAATTTAGCTTAACAAATCCTGTGGTTACACAAAGATCTTGCTCTTATGTCATCCCTCGTAGCAACAATGGGGCTATTATTATGGGCGGATTTACTCCTTATGGTGGAAATATCGAATCAATAGAACTGTATGATTATGCTTCGAATTCATTCTCTGCGTTTCGCAACACATTGTTTGAAAACGAATCGGGATGGATTTACAATACCTATGCTCCAAGCGGAACATTTATGCCCGAAGACCACACGTTAGATGGTAAATTCTATATGTCTGCGTATAAAGATAATGGAAATCAAGGCACACAATATATGGTTTTCTCGATCGACCCTGATTCTATACTTATAAGACCGATTATCACCAATACCAGACTTCTAACTTATAATGTAAATGCAAACGACTCAATCAATTTTGCCTTAAGTTCGAACTTTTTTATGGATAAGAAATTGAAAAAAATCTATTTCTGGGGGAATAATGTGAATAAAAATTCCAATGGAAATTTTGGAATGGCACTTTATTCTTATGATATTAAGACAAAGGAAATTATTGAACCAACAGCATTTGAAAACTTCAGCTATTTTGCGGCTTCAGGTGGTGGGTGCATTTTACCAAATGGCAAATTGCTTGCTGCAGGTGGCAATTATACTAGTAATTTTGATGCACATCCACATTGTTTTATTGCTAATCCAACGAATAGTATTAACGCTATACAAGAAGTTAAAATAAACGATAACGGACTAAACATCTTTTCAAACACACGTCAAAATGTGCTGAATATCTCATATTCAGGAACAACCAGTGGCATTTACACCTTAAAAATATACAATACGGATGGACGATGTGTTCGAAATCAGAAAATAAACCTTTATGAAGGAATCAATAACATCTCCATTGACGCATCGAATCTGGCAAGAGGGATATTCCTTGTTCAACTTTCGGGGCAGAACACAACAGCAACAAAGAAATTTATCAGATAAATAAAACAAAGAGGCTGCTTCAAAAATGAATTGAAACAGCCTCTTCTATAAAAAGTATGTTATACGGCTTTAATATATGCCCTTCTACGCTTGTGATTCACATTTTCGAAATACTCCCACTGCGACTGTACTTTTTCGTTTTCGAGTAGTTCTGGATTGCTTTCGGCATATTTCACGCCACCCTTATTGAGGTAAGGAATGAAATCGTAAAACATCAAGGCATTTACTCCTTTGCTTTGATAATCTTTGCGAACAGCAATCAGCAGCAGGTCTATTACAGGATTTTTCATCTTCAAAGCCTTCAAGATGTGAATAAATCCGAAAGGAAAGAGCTTCCCTTGGGCTTTTTGGAGCGCTTTTGAGAGAGAAGGCATTGCAACGCCCATACCTATCAATTCGTTGCTTTCGTCTACAACTAAGGTGAGAAAATCTAATTTTAACATCGAAATGTACATCTTGATGTAGTATTCGATCTGTTTCTGTGTTAGCGGCGTGAACCCATACAAATGGCTGTAAGAGCTATTGACTAAATCAAACAATTTCTGCCCGTATCCATCTTTGATGAGTTTCGAAGTACTGGTGTATTTAAGTATTCTGAGGTTGTATTTTTTCATTACAATCTCTGAAATACGCCTGTGTTTTTCGGGTATTGCATCGGGTATCATAATCTTATATTCTACCCAATCAGCGTCTTGTTTATATCCTAATTTTTCGATGTGAGTAACGTAATAAGGATAGTTGTAGATGGTAGCCATTGTTCCAATTTGGTCGTAACCTTCAATGAGCATTCCCTCCTGATCCATATCGGTAAACCCCAATGGTCCATGTATGTGGTGCATTCCTTTGGCTTTCACCCAAGCCTCTGCAGCAGCAAAAAGAGCTTTTGACACTTCTTCATTGTCTATGAAATCTAGAAATCCAAACCGTCCGCTTTGAGTTTTCCACACTTCGTTGGCTCGGTGATTAATCATCGCACAAATGCGACCTACGATTTTATCATCTTCGAATGCCAAGAAACACTGTGCTTCGCAAAACTCAAATGCTGGATTCTTTTTTGGATCGAGAGTCGCTAAATCATCCATGTAGAGAGGTGGAATAGCATACGGAGACTCTTTATACAGATCAATTCTGAATTTGACGAATTGATTCATCTCCTTTTTACTTGAAATTGGTCGAACTATTATTGCCATAAATGTTAATTTTATTGCACAAAGATATTCGTTTTGTGTAATTGAGCAAATTTTTTGAACATAAAAAACCCATCTGCCATTTTCTCTATAAAAAGTACAGATGGGTCAATTAGATTTAAAACTCGCCACCGTTCATCATATCCGAATCGCCGTTTTGATTATTGCGCTTTGCATCAGGTTTTTTCTTTTGCAAGTTAGAGTTACCAAAATTGTAAGTAAGAGAAAGTCCAAACATGCGCCCTCCCATTCTGCTTTGTGTGTAGTCAGAGAAATTATACCCAAACGAATTTATCCGACTTTGACGCGAGTTGAATAAATCTCTCACCATCATATTAAGACTCAACTTTCGTTGGAAAAACATTTTTCGGATTCCTCCATCCACACCCCAGTCGGGCAAAACTTCGCCTTGAGCAAGTGTTTTTTTCGATTGATACCCACCTGTAAGTTGTACCATCCAACCTTGTGGCAACCCTACATTGAGAATAGAGCGGGCAGTCCACGCGAAGCTTTCTGTTCCGGCGTAGTTTGTTAGATTATAGGTGAATGGATCGTATTTAGAATAGTAAATATTAAGGGTATTGGTCAGATCGACAGACTTCAGAAACCGATCTTTCAAAATAAACTCAAATCCTGCTGCCTTTGAATTCGTGATGTTCATACTTGTGGAGTATTTCACTTTGTTTTCTATATAGCTAATTGGCTGAATAACATCAGATGTGGTGCGATAATATACCGAACTAGAAAGGGTATGACTGTCCCATGTTTTGATGTGATTTAGCTCTAAGGAGTTAGAGTATTCGGGTGTCAAAGAAGGATTACCATAGGAGATGTTTGTAGCATCAGAAATATCGCGGTAAGGATTCATCGAACGACCATGTGGTCGGTTGATTCGGCGCGTGTAATTAAGTTGGATTTCGTTGTTATTAGGTAGGCTGTAGTTCAGAAAAAGTGAAGGATAAAGACCTGGGTATATGTTATTGAAAGGTGAAATGCTGTCTGGGCTATAGGTGTGAGATGTGTTTTTTGTGATATTGTATTCGCCACGCAATCCACCTTGATAACTTAAATTCTTTATTTTGCCTGAATAGTTGACATACAATGAGTTACGATTGTCTGTACTATTGAATTCGTTCTGTAAAGGAATATACGCAGTCAATAAATCAAAGGTTAATCCTTTCAATGATTTTGTGTCGCTCTCTCTGTTGTTGTACTCGCCCTTAAATCCTGCTTCTATTTTGGAGTCTTTGTCTATTGGATAAGTATAATCAATCTGAACCTCCCACTCTTTTCTATTGCTATTCATATTGATACGATTCACCGAATCCGCAGAAAGGATATTATTTTTTCTTGCAAACTGAGAAACATCATTATCGTTGCCCATATCCATTAAATTATATTCCACTGAAGCTTTTAACTCATGTCCTTTCTTTGCAAAACTGTGGGTATAATCCATCGAAATGCTTTCCATGTTGAAATTACCATCGTTATTCGCATTTCGTTGAGAGTCGGAGTTTGGTGTTCCGTTTAGTAAATAACTATAATCTACTTCACCATCTGAGTTTCTTTTGAAACGATTGAGCATCAGGTTTGCACCAAGCAAATCATTTTCGGTAATGTGGTATACTCCACCTAGTCTTGAGAAATAGCCGCCCATTAGGTTGTCGGTGATCGTGTTGCTAACTAGATTATAACGTTGTGTTTGGTCTGTATTCCAGGAATCTCTGTCTGTGTTTCCAGTCATTTTTACCTTATTGCTCCGGTATCCAACATTGGCATAGAAATCCCACTTTCGACTGTTGTAATTTATATTCACTGAGCCATTCATTCCATTGAATGTATCCGATCCAGCAGATACACTGCCGTAATAACCGGCTTTGCGGTCTTTCTTCAGAACAATATTGATGATTCCTGCAGATCCATCGGGACTGTATTTTGAAGAAGGATTGGTAATTATCTCAACTTGTTCAATGGTTTCGGCAGGCATTTGCTCAAGCACTTGCGCTCGGTTGTCTTCGTTCAACCCTGAAGGTCGACCATTGATCCAGATAATCACATTCGAATTGTTGCGCAACGAAACATTGCCTTGCACGTCTACTTCTACTGAAGGAATATTTTTAAGAATTTCTGATGCTGAAGCACCTGCTGCAGCAATGTTTTGATCTACATTGAACACTTTGCGGTCGATTTCGAATCGCATTTGTGTTTGCTGCCCTCGAACTTTTACCTCGTTTAGCCTTTTGGAGTCGGGTTCCATAACGATAGAACCGAGCTTAATATCTGCGTGCTGTGTATCTAATGCTATTGGTAATTCAATTGGCGAGTACCCCATAAAGGAGATTTTAAGCAAATATTTACCAACACTTAACCCTTGTAAATCAAACAAGCCGTCTTTTCCTGTAGAAAGACCTTTTAAAGGCACAGTACTTCCCGATTTGAAGAGAGTTACATTTGCAAAATCGACTACTTGTTTAGTTTTGTTATCAATCACCTTACCTGAGATACTACCAGCAAAGAGAGAGAGAGGAAATAACAGCAATGCAACGAAGATTGCTGCAGAATTAATTGAAATTTTCATTCGTCTTTAGAGTAATTAATCTATAAAATCGTTCAAAATTAGTTTGTTTGACTTATATAATTTGAAAAGGATTATTCTATAACGCATTGTTTAATGATTTTTGGCAAAATATTAAGCATTAAAAAGCCCCTGCAACTTTGTGCAAGGGCTTTTTAAGAATATATAATTACTCGAATTTCTCAAATCAATTACTCTCTTTCAGATAATCGACAATTTTTTGAGTTTCTGCCTGTGTAAGATTGGCTCTGACACGCATATGTTTGCCAATCACATCCCATTGCGAACGTGTATAGGTGCCTGGGCTTGGTGCATCGTGACATCGTGTGCAATTTTCACCCCAAAGTTGAACGCCTGATTTATCAGTAACTTGTTGAGAGACACAACCCTGCATTATGAAAGCAAAAAGTGCAACTATCGTTATACTTAGTGCAACTACTCCTATATCTTTCTTTTTCATCGGTATATTTTTTTGTAGAATATTTATAATCTTTACAACTAATCTCTTCACTAATTAGAATCCCATCACAAATTGACACATGAAGGTTGGATTATAATCAGAAGCGTTTCGAGTTACATAAGTAAATTTCACAACTGTATTATACTTTAGCCAATAGTTAACAGAATATTCAGTTTGACGTAGTTTTACACTTTCCATTGCAACGGCATTATTTGCTGTGCCATCCCACATTACCCCACTTGGTAAATTATAACCCGAAAAACGTAGTGCAAAATCAATATTGCGTAAGATTTTGTTTTGAACCAAAGAAGGACGGATAGTGGCACTGACATAATACGCTGATTTTTTTGTGTCTAAAGAGACTGCAGAAGTTGGGTCATTCGCGACTAATAGAGTAGTTCCAGCATCCGAAATATCTTGTGTTTTGTATTCACCCTGCAAGCGAATTGTACTTGACAGCTCAGACACGGGTTGAATGTAGTTTACATCAACGGCTTGCATGAAAACCTTTGCGTTGGGGATATCGGCATCTGCAGTTGTTTTAGATTTCTGTTGGAATGAATACCCAATTTCGAGCGAAGAGTTGCTTAAAGGAAGGATTCCAACTCTGCCACCAATAGCTTGTTTCTTGTTGTTAGGCACGTAAGCTTCGTATTCCATATTACCAATATTCTCACCAGTGGAATTGAATTGTGTCCCATTGCTCAGGTAGAAGTCATAATTTAATTTTGTAGCTCCAATATTAAAACCACCTTGCGCACCAACACCCATTTCATTCATTGCACCAATGCCACCATCCCCAAATCCTACAGCATCGGAAGCAAAATGATTTAAGAAAGCCTCACCAAATCGCCCTCTGTATGCTCCAAATTTTGGTAAAAAACGACCGGCATGAAGGGTTACATAATCGTTCAACAGATAACACATATTAGCATATTCCAATACTGTTTCTACTCCTGTTTCGCTAGTGCCGAATTCCATTTCACCTTCGAAGAACAACTGATCAGAAAGACTTACCAAAAAGATTGGTTTGAATCCCAAATCGCCAAAACCTTTTGCATCTTTGCTGCTGGAGTAAAGTATTTGGGCATTTCCAGCCAAAACAAACTTATTGTCAGCATCTGGTTTCTCTGGTACTGAAGACTGTGCGAATGCCATATTACTCAATAGCAAGATCGCAAAAAACAAAAGACTTTTCTTCATAATTAAAATTGATTTAATGTTAACTGATAAGCTTTTCTTTGATTTGTGGAAATGAATTTATCAACTTTTGATTTGTGTTTTCATTTAAGATTCATTCCATATGATGGTCAATGAATTTACTTCGACGATTTTGCCAACGTCCGCATAAAACTGACAAGATTCCAGATTTCAGCTTCTTTCAACGATGCTTTAAACGGAGGCATAGTTTTGCCTTTTCCCTCAGATGTTATCCAAAAGATGGCACCATCCGACGTTTTCTGAAAAGAAGCGGAAGTGTGATCTGCTGGTGGTTTAGGCAACCCTGCTGCAGCTATACCATTACCCTTGCCTTTGTCGCCGTGACAAACAGCACAATACTTCACATACAATTTCTTACCTGCTGCGGCTGCTACTGCAGAACCTGCATTTGGATTTTTCATTGCCTCAAATTTGGCCGGTGCAGTAGTTTGTGCACCGACATTGAATGCTGTCGTAACGATAGTAATACAAACAACACAAATGGTTTTAATGTAATCTTTCATTTTGATTTTTTTCAGGGGGGTAAAACAGATTATTTATAATAATTCCATACTAATTTGTACAAAACTATCATTCATTTTCTCAAAAACAACATAAGTCAGAGAAAAATGCAATTATTTAACTATAATTGTCACTAACTACCAAGTATTGTAGGTTTTATCAATGAAAATCTAATCTAAAAGAAAATTATTTAGATTATTGATAAATTATGCTTGCAAAAGAGATAACACGACCCCCCATTCTTTTTGAATAGTATCTAACTCTTCAGGAGAAATAGCTCCTCCTTTTCCCAATTTTTGCTCTAATTCATTCGCAATATCAGCCAATTTATTGAAACAAAGATTCAATGCAATTCCTTTTAGGGCATGAATTTCGGCTATAACGACTTCTTTTTCAGACTTTCTGAATGCTTTATGCAATCGTTCTAAATTCTGACAAATATCGGTAGATGCAATATCCAAAAGTTCTTGATATATTTCAAGATTATTGTCCACTTTTTGAAGTAACGAATTCTTGTCGAATGACATAAATTCATTAGACTCAGATTCTATCTCGGTGATTGTGATATACTTATTGAGAACACCAACAAGCGAATCGAATTCAAGTGGTTTAGTTAGGAAGTCGTTCATACCTGCCTCTATGCATCGTTCTTTTTCGCCTTTAACAGCTCCTGCGGTAAGTGCTACAATTGGGATTTTTTTAGTTTGATTAGGCTCTTGCAATCTGATTAATTTTGTAGCTTCCAGTCCGCTCATCAAGGGCATTTGAACATCCATTAAAATAAGATCTGGTTTCCACTTAAGCGTTTCTTTTACAGCGATACTTCCGTTAATGGCTTTAACTATAGTTGCATTTGGGATATACTTTTTAATCATAATCACAACTAATTGCATATTCAGATCAACATCTTCAGCGACTAAAATAACTGGGGCTTCTTTTGAACGAACTAAGTTTTTCTCGCTGTCATTTGATTTGATATCTTGGCTTGAAGACGGCAGTTGTTGATTGTTGATATTATTGAGATAATTGAATAATTCTTGAGATTTTATGGGTTTAATCAAGTTAAAACGTACTCCCAATTTTTTACACTCCTCGTGTATGGCAATATCATCAGCGGAACTATGCAATAGAATGATCGGCTGTATTTCAGGCGTAAGATTCAACTTTTCCCGAATCATACGAATCGTATCAAGTCCATTGAGGTAAGGCATATTGTAATCGACAATAATCACGTCAAAGTGTTTCGCTTTTTCGATTAACTTGAGCGAAGAAATTCCATTGTCGCATCCTTCAAATTCAATTTCCCAATTATTCAGTGTATGCTCCAGAATGAGACGATTATTATCATTATCATCAATCACTAGCACGCGTTTAACGTCTTTGATACTATCTTTGCTTAGGCTTGTACCGTGTTCGAAAGGAGTAGTAATGGTGAAGAAGAACGTTGATCCTTCACCCTGATGGCTCAGTAATTGAATTTTACTACCCATCTTTTCGGCAATCAAATTAGAAATTACCAATCCTAATCCGGTACCGCCAAATCTTCGGGTAGTCGACGAGTCGGCTTGCGAAAAGGCTTTAAATAACTTGGTCTGCTGTTCGTCTGAGATGCCGATACCTGTATCGCGTACAGAGAAAGTATATTCTCCTATTTTGTCTGATATTTTCAGGAAACTCACTTTGAGCTCCACTTCTCCCACTTCTGTAAATTTAACAGCATTACTCAATAGATTGACAATAATCTGCTTCAGACGTACTGGGTCAACTTCCGCAAATCTTGGAATATCAGGCATTATATTGAGTAGCAACTCTAGTCGTTTATCGGATGAACTAAATTTTATAATATCCGATGCTTGCTCGATTAATTCAATAATATCTGTCTGAATGTTGTCTAATTCAAGCTTTCCTGCTTCAATTTTAGAGAAATCGAGTATGTCATTGATAATTCCTAAAAGAGAATGAGCTGAAATGTTGGCATTATCAACATATTGTTGCTGTACAGGACTGAGAGGAGTGCTCTTAAGCAAATCGCTAAACCCGATGACTCCGTTGAGTGGCGTACGTATTTCGTGGCTCATATTAGCTAAAAACTCCGATTTTGCAGCATTTGCAATTTCTGCTTTGGCTTTTTCTTCCACCAATATTTGTTCGAGTTTGGCACGATGACGGACATTAACCAGCATCTCAGAAAATACAGATAGTAATATTTCTTCTGTTACAGTATATGTATGAAAGTTTCTGACCGAATCAAACCCTACAAACCCGATACAGTTGTGATTGTCCATCATGGGTATTGCAACTAGGCTTTTCACCTCATGAGGTTCAAGAATTGTACGCAATGAATTCTGATTCGACAACGCCGATGTATTCGCAATATTCACCGAAAGTCCTTTGCGATGGGCTTTTATCCATTGCGGAATCTTATTCATGGAAAGATTTTGCAACTCAATTTTGTAGGAAGTAATACCTTCTGCACACCATTCGTGAGTATTTTTGCAAACCCTATTTTCCCAATCATAATCGAATACATAAGCTCTATCGGCTTCTACAAAAATAGCCAACTCCCTTAAAGATGACATAATTTCCCATTCAATCTGCGCTACTGGCATATTGATATATTTAGAAGAGATGTCCATCAATATTTTTTGAAGAGCAGACTGCTTTTCGAGTGCTTGTTCTGCTACTTTTCGATGTGTAATGTCTCGATAATGCCACAAATTCTCAAACTCATTGTCTGCCGTTGTTATTGGCACGTAATCGCGTTGAAAAACTCGACCATCAATCAACTCCAGTTCTTCATTCAAAACCGTCTTTTTTTCATTCAGAATAACCTCTACTCGGGAATTAAACATATCTGATTCAATAAACAAATGTTTCACTTGCTCGGAAGCAATCCGACAATCGAACCCAACAAGTGCTTCTGGTGGGGCATCGATGGAAAAGAGTTCACAGAACTTTTGGTTGGTTTGCTGTATAAATCGTTGAGGTGTTTCTAACAGAATGCCACCAGGAAGATTTGCAATTAATGTAGTCAGCCGGGTAGTTAAATCGCGCATCTGCTCTTCCGATTTTTTGCGCGAAGTAATATCTTCTTTTACCGCTATGAAATGTTTAACCTTGCCAGAACTATCAATAATAGGGGAAATAGAGGCAAATTCCCAGAACAATTCGCCACTTTTTTTACGATTATGCAACTCACCAGTCCATTGATTTCCAGCAAGTATAGTCTGCCAAAGCGAGCGATAAATATCAGACTCTTGCTCACCCGATTTCAGTAACTTAGGGTTTTCTCCAACAACTTCATCTGAGGTATATCCTGTTACTTCTTCAAATTTAGGATTTACATATTCTATTTCTCCTTTAATGTTGGTAATGACTACACTGACAGGACTTTGCGAAATGGATTTGCTAAGCAATGTAATTTCATCTTCGTCTTTTTTTCGACGAAGTGCAATGCTGATCTGGCTAGAAACAAACTCTAGTAATTCTAAATCATTCTCGTTATATGCATTTTCGTTGTGATAACTTTGCACAACAAATACACCAATGGCTTTTCCTTTTGATCGGAGTGGAACTCCTAACCAACATGGAGATGGCTTGCCAATTCGCTTTACTAATCCTGCCTTTTCGAGGTCGTCGAACTCTTTAACTCGAATCAAAAGTGAGCGGTTTTGATGGATGACAAGACCTGTCAATGAATCTTTTGCAGGCCATTCTTCTATCTGATCAAACTCATCTTTGTAGAAAGGCGAAGAGAGCATATCACTCTGTTCGTCGTAAAGCGCAACAAAAAAGTTTGACGCATCAATATATTGATCCAGTTCTTTACGGATGATTTCAATAAGCTCAGGCAAATCTCTGGTTTGTGTAACGGCAGTGGCAATATTAAACTGAATTTTATTGATTTGATCAGCCTTTATTCGTTCCGAAATATCACGCAACGAGCCCTCAATACCAACTACTTGATTTGCATCGTTGAGCATCAAGTGGCAATTGACAGAGGTATAAACTAGATTGTCATTTTTTGTTCTCAGTCGTACTTCATAGTCTACAACTTCCTTTTTTTGCATTAATATTTCCAACAATTTCACCCGATCTTCTGGGTTATAATAAAATGCAGATATTTGATTTCCTAAAATTTCTTCGGGATGGTAGCCAGAATATCGAAAAATTGATGGGCTGATTTCGGAAACGACTCCTGTCACATCAGTTTGATAGAAAACATCTTGCACATTTTCAAAAATCATACGATATTTGAGTTCGTTTTGAAGCAGTTTCTCCTCTGTGTTTACATTTACTATTTTAGCAGCAACAATATCGGCAACCCCACTCAGAAAATCTATTTCATTCTTTTCTTCCAAATGTCCTTCAGGCAAATAAACGACAATCACCCCAAAAACTTTATCTTGCGATACAATGGGAATATTGTAGTGCCCGTGTTGCGTTATTCCGTCGTAAGTGATTTCGTGTTGATTATTGATGCACGATGCATATTGAGCTTTCTGGGTCAGAGCCGCTTTGCCACACAGACATCTCCCGAATGGAACTTGTTGGCACAATGTAATAATTTCGGGTGCTAAATTGCGATGTGCTTTTAATGTGAGGGTGGTGTCGTTTGCCAGCGTGAAAATGCCAATATTTGGCAATAAGTTTATAAATGGAATTTCTAAAAGAATATTGAGGGTTTGCTCCAAAAAATCATCTAGTTTTTTAATATGAGTGCTTGCCTCAAACAGTTGATTGATAACATTTTGTTTAATTAATGCAAACCGAATGGCATCGTCTACTTGTTTTCGGTCAGTAATATCTCTTTCGATGGCAATGAACTTATCTAATTTCCCGTCTTCATCAAAAATGGGGTCTATACTTAAATCTAACCAATAGGGCCGACCCGATTTGCTGTAGTTCAATACCTCTTCCCTGATAGGTAGTCTGTTTTGTATGGCGTCACTCAGTCGCTTCACCGTGGCGTTATCGGTATTTTTTCCTTGCAAAAAAGAACCAGGCTTTTTGCCTAAAACCTCCGACAGGCTATACTCTGTGAGCTTCTCGAATGCATCATTTACCCACAACAAGCACCCATGCTCATCTGTGATAACAATCGTATCAGTCGCATTTGAAGCCACATATGCGAGTGTTTTATAATCCACATCCATCGGCTTTTTTTGATCTTGAGGTTCAGCGTTTTTCATCTTTCAAGAATAACATATTAGTCAACATTCATTATTTCATCGTCTGGGAGTATAAAAACAGTTTCAAACAGTCGTTCAAGAACTATTTCTAATACAATAATAAGAATATTTTTAATACGATACTTATTCTAATGAATGTTTTGTCGATAATCGATCAATTTAACCAAAAATGGTGTACCCGATTTCTCAGATACACCATTAGAGTAAAGTAGAATGTTTGCTTTAGTTATTTGATAATCAGCTTGGCTGTTTTCACAATATGATTAGCCTGTGAAATTCGACAAAAATATTACCAGTTACAAGAGAAGACGATAAAACCAGCCAAGAATCAAATAGAAAAATATCAGAATTTTTAGTAGACAATTATTTTTTTAATAAAAACTTTATTTGAGGTAGATAGTGAAGCTAAAAATACGCCTTTTTTCAAAGAAATAGCAGTTATAATTTCATTATTTAAAACGCTTTTTGAAAATACAATAGCCCCATTAATATTACATAATTTTAGATATCCTGGTTCAGATAAATTGCACACTTGTATTAACCTCTTAGATGAACAAAAATACAAACTTGGTGTCAATTCTAATTTATGCCTTAGAATATTTACATCTAAAGAATCTACAAAATCCCCCTGATTAAAGCCATAAGAAAAAACGAAAGGACTCATCTGATTGCTATTACCAACAATTAACTCACCTACACTATATTCTAATTTTATATAATTATTTTCCAGCAAACAACCAGAGGCTGAAACTTGATACCATTGTAATTGCCCGTATAAAATTGAACAAACACATTGAATAATAAATAATATGGATATTCTTAACATAGTCATACCTGTTTATACTAAAACTTAATGCAGGGCAGCAATGCAATGTTTCGTGGTCTTGTTTCAGAACCACCAGTATAATCAGTGTGTAAAGGTTGACTATTGAAATCAACTGTCCTGCCTTGTATCCAATAATTATTCTCAAGTCCTGTTTGACCACCAGTATATTCATGACGGTGAGATCTCAATTCATCTTTCTGAAAAGAACCGAATACACGACTTGAATCAACACCACGTCCATTATCATATCCTCTTATAAACTCACCTCTCAAGTCCGGTAAATTGAAAGTGTTGAGTCCATCTCCCATTCCATATGTAACTCCAATAACACCAAGTAATGCTGGATATTTTGAACGAGAAATAGCACTGCCATCACATAACAAATATCCTGTGGGAGGTGTTGTTGATGCAAAAAATATAATCGATCCAACAGGGTTTGATACAATATTCCTTTGTGTAGAATTTGAATTCCAACGTGCCGTATCAGATGAAGTGATGCTTGCTGCAACAGATAACCTAAAAAGTGGATCGGATTCTTTTTCAACAGTAAGTGCATGCATTGCATATGGTACTGACATAAGTTGCGTAACACTAAATAAATCATATGTATTTTGACCAAACTCAGCAAACTCTACCTTTAGATAACGTAATCCAGTACTCCACTGAATATTTGAAAAACTACCATAAAGTACACCCCCATGACCTATAACTAAAGAGACGGACCCAAGCGAAGAGGTTGTTTTTGTATGAACTTCTGAATATAGTATATTTGACCCTGTGCTATCCGCTACTACTGAGATTTTCACTTTTATATTTTTATTGCTCAATACATTGCCTAAATTTGATCGGAATACTGCTTGGAAATTAAATCCAGACGGTACGTTTGATACATTTTGAGCAAATACATTTGTTAGAATTGATTGAAAAGCGAAAGCGATTACCAAAAATTTTAATGATTGCTTTTTCATAATGACTAATAATTTATCGTTTAATAATTTTTACTTGTATTGACTTGCCTGCATTTATTATTTTCACAATATAGACACCTTTTTCGACACCATTCATTGAAATATAATCTTTACTGTCTATATTTTTTGAAAATATTTGTTTGCCATTGGTATCAAGAATTGAAAGAAAAACGACACCTTCAACACCAGTCAACCTAAACCCATCACTAACCAACGTTGGATATATTTTCAACTGATTTAACTCGATTTGTGTTAGATTTGTTGGGTCGAATTCAATAATATTTTTGAACTGGCCCCATCCAGAATCGGATTGATAAGCTGGTTTTGAACCAATAGGAACATACAAAATACAATTAGATAAGTCCAACGTTTCCCATATATCAAAAAGAGAGATTGTGCTTGGAATCATGGAGTAAACATAAATAGAAGACAAACTATTTGTAGATAGAGCGAAATAGTCAATCGATTTAACATTAAATGGAATCCTAATCAAAATCAACCCCGTGCAATTCTGAAATGCGGCAGATTTAATTTTTGTAATGGTTGTAGGCAGAATAATAGAGTTTAAGGTACTTTTATTAGATAAAGCGTTACTAGGAATACTAGATGCCTCATAAATTGTATCATTAAAAGAAGAACTTGTTCCTTCTTTTCCAACATAAGCCAAAATATTAACGTTACCCAAATCAAGCATTGTTAGATTTGGCATTGAATCTCTTAATATTCTAAAATCCCGAGCATCCATAGTGCCTGTAACAACAAGATTATCAATAGCAATAAGTTCACTTGATGAAAAAGAAGAACGCAAATTGCCAGCAGTGGTGTTAATAATTTTAGATGTTGTATATCCGTCTTCAACAATACACTTAAAATCCATCCATTGAGATGCAGTTTGATAAGCTTTTTTTGCACCTATTGGCACTTGTAGAATACAGCTATTTTTATTTATAGAAGAAAAAACACCACTTTGACTCAGCGTGGCAGGGATTGCACTTAAGACATTAATTTTCTTCACATAATGGTCAAAAGCATTGCTACCAATTGTTTTTACAGAAGCAGGGATAGTGAATGATTTCAATAAAGGGCAGCCTAAAAATACATTGCTGCCAATAGATGTAACTAACGAGGGTAAAACAATTGATGTTAGACCAGAACAATTGTAAAATGCATTACTACCAATAGATGTAACTAATGGAGGTATAACAATTGAAGTCAAGCCCGCACAGTTATAAAAAGCGTAATCGCCAATCGAAGTTACATTTGGAGGAATAATAATTGATGATAACTTTGAACATTGGGAAAATGCAGCATTATCAATTGAGACTAGAGTAGAAGGCAAAACGACAGAAGTTATTTTTGCATTACTATTAAATGAACCTGATGTAGTATTTGTAGTACCAGACATATCTACAACCGTTAACTTCGGAAGTTGATTTATATAAGTAAAATCAGCCGCATTAAGTGAACCTGTGACAACAAGCTTCTCAATAAAAGTTTTTTCATCAGCCGTAATTCTATTTGATAGTGCCCCTGCAATATTATTTATCACAGTCTTTGTAATTGGCTGATCACTAATGTTGTAAAAATCTTTCCATCCTATTGCCTGTTTATAAACATCAACAGAACCAACAGGAACTTTTACTAATAGATCTTTAGACATACCGCTGAAAACAAGTCGACCATTTACGACAGGAGGCGTTGGGCAAACACTTATTATCCTTGACAACAGATTACAACCGTCTATTATACCTGAATCAACAAATTTCAATGAGTCAGGTAAAATCAAAGATTGCAGTTTCGGTAAATCGCTAAATGCATTTGCCTCTATAGCGACAAGATTTTTTGGCATATTAATAACAGACAAATTACTACAACCTCTAAATGCGGTCTTACCTATTCGTGTTACTGTTTCTGGCAAAGTGTAGTTATCCGTTTTGATACCAAAAGGATATAAAACCAACTTAGTGCCATTGGAATTCAGCAAAACCCCATTGTTCACCGAAAAATATGGGCTTCCGTATTCTACTTGAAATTGAGTTAAATTTGAACAGCCATTAAATGCCTTTTCTCCGATTGTAGATAATTGTTTTGGAAATATAATATCTTTTAATTTTGTACAATCTTTAAATGCTGAGTCACCAATTGATACTAAATCTCGTGGCAGTTTTATGGTTGTGAGCAACAACATAGATGCTTTATTATTCTTATTAAAGGCGTTCACTGGAATTTTATTATCAACTAGTTTGCAGTTAGAAATATCCAAGCTTAACAGCGAACTAATCGAATCACGTAAGAAAGTACAATCCAAAGCATTTAAATTGCCTGAAATGATAAGGTTATTGGTGGATATTTTCTCTGCTTTAGTAAATTGAGAAGATAATAAGCCCGCTGTAGGGTTGAAGATTACTTTAGTTACATTTACGGGCAAATCTTCTAAAATATTGGCAAATGCCTTCCAGCCAACAGCCGCCTTATAACGAGATTTGCTTCCAATTGGAACATGTAGAACCGTTGCATTTGGCACTAAAAATGCCGTTCCAATAATTGATGGTGGGATTGGATTGTATGAATTTATATCTGATAAGGCACAAGCTGAACTAAATCGAAAAGCTCCATTATTAATTGTTAAAAGATTTTCGGGAAGATTTAATATTTTAATTCCAGAACAACCATCAAAGGCATCAACACCAATAGATAACAATCCTCTTGGGAAATTGACTGTATTTAAATAATCACACCTCCTAAATGTACTATCTTGGATTACTGTAATCGAATCAGGTATTGTAATAGACCTCATTTGACTATAAGTAAATGCAAGTTTGCCAATTTCTTTCAAATTAGGAGGTAGAACGATATTAACCATCCAACTATTTGCAAAAGCTGTTCTGATTAAGCTCTTTTCATTAATAACATTCACTTTAATTGGATTAATCGCATCACCTTTCATTGCAATTTCAGTTTTTACAATATTTGCATTTTGCAAATCTATAGAAGGAACATTTTGCAAATCACGCAATCTGAGAATATCACCTTGATCAATATTACCACTAACTGTTATCCTGCCAAGTACTCCAGACTCCCTATCAGATATATGAGCTATCAGCGCGCCTGGTGTTTTGCAAGTAATAAATTTACTATTCCAATAGAATTTAATATCGTTATCTGAAACCTCCAATTCTATATTTTCAACCATGCTACTTGTGCTTTCTACATAGCAACAAACACTCCAAAAGGAATCTTTATTTGATTTATAGACAGGTATCAATTGATAATTTCCTTTGGGAATTTTATTGTTGATTTGAAAAGTAAGACTTGGATATACATTTATCAACTTAGATGAATCAATTACCATAAGTAAAGAATCGTTCTTGAAAATTCCTAGACCGGTCAAGCCAGAATATGCATTACCTGATCCTTCCCATGTAGAATACGAGAATTTCACAATATCATTTTTTGCTACCGGTGTATTAAATCCATTGGATACAGCTTTATAATCATAATTGTAATTTAACGTGTAATCAGATATTTGCTTAGGCTTTCGAATTCCAATAACCATATCTTGATATTTGTTAAACATAATATTACTCGAAACTCCATCCAACGAACTTGTTTCGAAATATCCATTCATATATCCATCCCATCCCCAATTAATATGAATTAATTGATTATTATCATATCCATCTCCAATATATGCATGGCCACCATCATTACTATAACCACCAAGTATGACGGGGCGTCCTGCATTAATCTCGTCAAGAATTAGTTTTTGCCATTCTGTGTCTGAGATATTAGCGTGTACAATATGTTGTATTGTTTTATCATATTTAAAATAGCTCATTAATGCACTGCAAGATTTATAAACATTAGAATTACTAACTGAAGCCTCATATTTCATATTTACCGAAACACCAGCGTGAAACATCAAGGTTGATACCGCAGTAATATTTATTGCTGCCGTATCTTTCGCAATATTATATTCATTGAGCATATTTGCCCAATCGTATGTTGTCTGTGCAAAATTTGCTTGATAACCATCATTTACTCCTGCTGGATAGGCATAAAGGTAACTTCCTGCACCACTTTTTGGCCAATTGTAATACTTCATCACCTGAGCCATTGCCGTAGCAACACATCCAGTAGGTGCTATAGTCGTTTTGCCTCCATACATTGTTTTAATACTTTTATTATATGGTGCATCCTGCCCCCACTTTGTATTAATAAGAGGAGCTACGGCATTAACGGCATTAACAATCTTGTTGTACGAATTTGCATTATTTTGCTGAATAATTGCTTTAACCTGATTTTTATAATTGTCCATAAACTCCTTAATATGTGCCGGCATATTGTCAGACGCAAAACGCCCTTCATCAGAATATCCCAAGATAGGTTTTGTTCTATCATCACCAGAAACAATTACAAAGCCTTGATTATCGCCCACATTATAAATATAATAATACGCGACACTATCAGCAGCGGGAGATAGCTTTTTACCAGCCACAGCAGATGGGGCATCATTAGCAATATAATCCAACTTAAAGTCAGGTATAGTCTCCGATTTCACCTTGAAAAACTTCGATGTTCGTTGCTCCGAATAAAACTGCTTTGCTATCGCCAAAGACTGTTCTTTAGTAATTTGTTTTGCTGAGCAAAATAATACTTGAAATAGGAATAAGATTGTTATTCCAGATTTAGGAACTATAGTTGCTAAATTCCGCAAATAAGAGAATAGTTTCATTGCAGTATAAGTATTAAAGTTTAATTAAACAGACAAGATTTTTGATAAGTAAAAAAGATTTCACATTTTATGTAATAAAACCAATACTAGAACAAAAAAAATAACAGGCAATAACGTGACTTTTGCAATCATCAAATTAGACGATAAAGAATTGATTTTACTTCTTTTCATAATTTCCCTATCTTGAAATTTTTCAAATGGTATCCCTTCGCTTGTTGCTTTATTTATTTCATTATAGTGAATTCGATAAAAAATAGCCGTCAAAAAATACTGTAATACATCGATTATTAAATACAATACTAGGAGAAGTGACAATATAATCAGCCATATATCCAAATGCAATTTTCCATCGGTGTATGCAAGAACTGCATCCATTGTCAATAAGGCAAAAACTATTTTTCTGCAAATTTCAGAACAATTGAATGTTTGTTCAGTATAAATTTTATTTACATGTTCTAGTAGGTCATTCATTATATTAATATTCAATTGGGTTAATTGTTCCGTTTTCTAAATCTATCTCTCCTGATTGTGTGCCATTCTCATCTCCTAATAATTTGGGGAGTGATTTTAATAGCTCTTTTGATCCCAATAATTCATAAAATGAATTAATATTACTTGACAATTTAATTTTACTATCATGTTTTTCAATAAAAATACGACGTTTGGGATCGAACAATCTCACATTTACCTTAGCTTGGTTAATCTTGGCTGGATCGAGTGGTTTCGTAGGCTTCTCTATTGAAATATTGGAAAAAAGCCTTGCATTTAACTTTGAAAAACTAAATAAAACATGACAACTATCACAACCCCACTCTTCGAAATATGTATTAATGTTTTTCACTTTATCGGTTTTTCCACATATTGGACAATATATATTTTTGTTATTCATTTGTCAAATTTCTTTTATTTTCGCCTACTCTCCAGCTTTTCGGCATCCGCTTTATTTATTTTATGCTTTATTGAAGGTTTCACTTGGGGTGAAGCCTTCAATAGTTCCAATGAATTGCATATTGCAGTATTTCATTAGTGATAGCCTCACCCGCGAGCAAGGCCATCACTAATAAAAATCCTTACGGCACAATTGCAGTGAACTGACCGCTCCATGGGCCGACTTTACCGTTGCGGTTTACCCAGCGGGCGTAGCCGTAGAGGGTTTTGCCGCGCTTGTCGGTTTCGAATACGAGGAGTTCGTTAGAGCGAGAGATGTTTTGGTGAATGGTGCATTCGTCCGGTGTGACGGGTGCAGGTGCATCGAATTTGTAGCAAATTTCGCAGAAAGCCACGTTGTCGGGTTTGCTGTGCGATCCTGTGGTATTGGAGTCGGTGAATACGATGCGCAACACGGCTGTGTTTTCGGCAATCATATTGACAATCGGCATGGTGGTTGGCGGTGGGGTAGAAGCACCACCTCTGCCGCTGGTGGTCGAGATGTGGAGTGCCATTTTGTCGCTGGCAGACACATCGTCGTTGTTGAGCAAATAATGGTTGTAGATGTCTTCGATCTCAACCGCCACTATGGACCAAGCAGCATCGCGGGCGGCTGTAGCGGCAGGGCTTTGCGTGCTGCGGTTGTTTGTGATGGAATACTTTTGCTCATAATCGGAGCATTTGGCTTCGAAGATGGTAATTTTTTCGGCAGGGATGCCCCATGCCACTGCATTAAATTTGCAAATGATTAGCAACGAATGTTGAAAATCGTAACGGGCAGCCTGTCCGTTAGGTACGCTAAATGATTCTTTCGACATAAGATAAATTAATTAATGGATTTATAATTAACAGATAATCAGTCAAGTATATTTATTCAGACTGTTTACCTCTTTTTTAGCCACAAAGACTCTAAGACTCAAAGAAACACAAACTATTTTTACAATATAAGCAACATTTATTTCCAATTTCTATTTCAATATTTGTTACTAAGAGACAGAAATTGAGAGTCGCTTTTGCGCTAGTTGGCTGCGCCGATATTCGTTGTGATGATGCAACTACTATCATCCGAGGGACAACTATCTACCTCGGATTGCGCAGCTAATACCTACTGCTTTCATTCAAAATCATAAAGAACTCGCTTTCTCTGTCAAACGACAGTGCAGTGCTGCTCGGTCGTCATTTCAATTGTTTGGTTGACCGTTCAGCCCTGAATGATGATTGTTTCAATTATTTTAGTCATCCTTCTGTTCTGTTTGGTCGTTGTTCAGGATTGGTCGATTGTCGATTCATTCGAAACAATCGTCCATCCTTTCTGCTCAGTCACCGTTCAGTTCTGCTTGGTCATCATTCAGAATGAATGGACGGTCGTTCAGCCCTGCTCGATTGTTCAATTATTTCAATGAATGTCTCATTCAATTGAATGAGGTGTGCAATTATTTATTTTTACTTCCCACCAGTTTTTCTTCAAAAGTATTCTGATTCTTTGCTCCCTGCAAATGCTCGTTGTTCACTTTCAGGAAATCTGGTAGCATATCGGTATATTTGGTAAAAAGACGTATTAAATTATTGTTACAATACATCAAACTTCTCTTTCAGCTTGTTCAAATAGGCTCTCGACACGGTGAGCGGTATTTTCTCGAAAGGCGGAAGCAAGATGCAGTGGCGTGTTTTGTATTCGACAATGCTCACATATATCAAATTGAGAATACACGATTGATTGATTTGAATAAATCGAAAACTGGCAATCAGTTTACTAATCTTCTCGGCTGATACGCCACCGGCAAGACGGATGAGTGTGTTGTCTATCAGCACTACTTCCCACGATGGCTTATCGAGCAGACTGGCTTTGGTTGAGCGAAACATCAAGATACGGTTGGCATCTACAAACTGAATACCAAGTAAGGTGGGTATTGCCAAAATTTCGGGAATACATATTGCTGGCGAATGCTTCATACTAGATAAAATGGTGGATTCGGATTGTGTCAGATATTTGAATCGGTCGATTGCACTCTTCAACTCTTCGGGGTGGATGGGCTTCAGTATATAATCTATGGCGGACTCGCGCAGTGCCTGAATCATGTACTGATCGTAAGCAGTATAAAAGATAGTGCGAAACTCAACACCCGCTTGTCTCACCTCGTCGAGTAATTCGAATCCGTTCTTATGCGGCATCACCACGTCGAGAAAAACCAAATCGGGATTTTCCTTTATCAATAGTTCTTTTGCCTGATGGAATTGTGTAGCTGTGCCACATACTTCAATCTCGGGAAAAGCGGATAGATGATCGACTAACGATGCAAGAAACTCGGCATTATCATCGACCAATACTGTTTTAATTTTTGGAGGAGTTTTCATCCTAACTATTTTTTATGCTATAATATCTTTCTAATCAAATATAACAACTATCATTGTGACACTAATCAGTAGTATTTACAGCAAAAAATCACCCATAAATCTTAAAAATCAGCTTAAAACAAGCATAGCCATATCAAAATGTCAAATTCGCTGAATCCAATACATAATGCGACGCAAAACAACCTTTCGAATCACTTATTATGATTTGTTGATTCAATTTTTCTCAAAAATATTTAAATCATTTTAAATATACAAGTTGAAAAATAGTCGAATCGAAAATGTGGTATTATGGAAGAATATTCAGTAGAAAATAGCGGAAATATGGGAAATAGAAGAAACAGATGAAACGAAGGCGACAACCTAAATATCAACAATTACAAAGATATTAGGCTAACAAGCTGTTTTTTAATTTAGAGAAAAGTGGAAAGAAGATTTGTGCAAGTTAGTACATCTCAAATTTTTCCTTAAACTTAGCGAGAGAAGAGCGAGAAATGGTTAAAGAGATTTTATCAAAAGGAGGGAGTAGTACACATTGGTGCGTTTTGTATTCGACAACACTCAAAAAAGAGAGATTGAGAATACACGATTGATTGATTTGAAAGAACCGATCTTTGAATGCAAAATGGGCGATTTTATCTGCTGATAGACCATTGGCTAAACGAATAGCTGAACCATCTATCAATTTCGCCTCCCAAACGGGTTTTTCGAGGATGCCCGTTTTGGTGGTTGTAAACATCAAAATTCGATTGATGTCCACAAATCGAATACCAACAAAGGTAGGCAGTGCAATCATTTCGGGTGCACCGACCCTGCCTTGAAACAGTTGCGGAGCAATCGTTTCTGTCTCCGATTTTCGGTGTTCGTTGAAGCGTTTTATCACACTCTTCAACTCTTCGTGGTCAACTGGCTTTAGTATGAAATCGAATGCAGATTCGCGCAATGCCTGAATCATGTACTTATCATAAGCTGTATAAAAAACCACACTGAACCGAGAGCCTGCTTCGCGGACTTCGTTGAGTAACTCAAATCCATTTTTGCACGGCATTTCTACATCGAGAAACACCAAATCTGGCTTTTGCTCCAGCAATAATTGGCGCGCTTGCATGTACCGCGTAGCACTGCCACACACTTCAACATCGGGAAAGAATGACAAGTGATCTCTGAGCGAGTCGATATTCTCGTTGTGATCGTCGATGATTGCAACTTTAATGGTGGCTGGATTTTTCATTAGATGAAATGTATTATTGCTAAGGCGCAAAATCAAATTGATACGGTATCCGAATAGTTACGCATGTCCCTGTCGAAATTTCATGGCTATATTGCTGCTCTTCGATCTGAAAAGTAATTTTCTGTTTTTGATGCGAATTCAACAGATGTATGGTTTGCAATAACACCTTTAGTCCTGTGCCTGTGCCCATAGAACGACCCGCAGATGCACGCAGCCCAACGCCATTGTCGGCAATTTGTATTTGCTGAAATCCGTGAAAATCTTCAATAGAGATTCGCAACATTTTGGCACCTTCCAATGGCATCAAACCATGCTTGATAGCATTTTCCACTGGAATCTGAATGGCCATAGCTGGTATTAGCCGATGAAGATTCGTAGCTTCTTCTATTTCATATTCCACTGTAAATGGCTCAGGAATGTTGACTCGATATAATTCAATGTAAGCTTTCACAGCAGCCAACTCTTCTTCTAATGGAATAGCTGTCTTATCAATATTTTCGATTACTTTTCGTAGTAGCAGAGAGAGGCTATTTACACGTTCTTTTAGTATATCCTGACGAGACCCAAGCCCCGATAGCGAACTCAACAAGTTGAAAAAGAAGTGAGGCGACATACTATTTCGAGCGTTTTGCATCCGCAGGGCAGATATATTTGCTATTTGCTTTAGGTGCAACTCATCTCTCCGTTTTCGGATATACAGGACAACTACCGTTGCAGTTACGATGGTTAGCAGGAGTAGTGAGATCAGGAAATAGGTCATCAATCGATGCTGTTGCGACTCCTCTTCTTTGCGTCGGATAATCTCTTGATTGAGTTTTTGTCGGCTTTGAAGTTTCTCTATTTGATGCTGCTTCTTTTCGGCATTCCACCGTGCTTCGGCAAATATGAGTGCTTCCGTTTTGTCTTTGCCCATCAAGGAGTCATTCAACGCAGCATATTCGTCGGCAAACTCAACCGATTTGGCATAATTGCCCTGCTGGCGGTAAATATCTTTCAACACCAAAGCGGTCTCTTTAATCACAGGAGGTGCGCCGACTTTTTTGGCAATCAGATATCCTTTTGTGCCAGCATCCTTTCCTTGATTCAAAAGCTGAGTCCGGCTTTTTCCCTGAACGGACTCCGATTCCTTTAAGTAAACCTCAGCCAAATGACAATAGGCGGTGGCAAGTCCTTCTTCATCCGAAATCTTACTTTTGAGTGTTACCGCTTTTTGAAGGTATATTTTAGCCAAATTATAATCGTGACGGACACAATATTCTGCACCTAAATTGATATACAACAACGACAACCCGACTGGATATTCAAATTTCTTGTTAAGGATAAGCGATTTGTTGAAGTAAGCGATTGCACTGTCGCTTCTATTTGTGCTGCTATAAACATTTGCAATGTTGTCGTAGTCGGCTGTGATTCCTTGCAAATTATTCATCCCAGTATTGAGTGCCAGTGATTGTCTGTAATACTCCAATGCTTTCGGATAGTCTTTGTTTTCGTGATAGTAGCCACCAATTCCTGTATAGTCGAGCGCAAGCCCTTTTTTCTCGCCCAACTCTTCTTTTATTTGCACAGATTGGAAGTAGTAGTCGATTGCCTTTTTCTTTTCGCCGATACGTGCATACGCCTCTGCAAGATTATGGTATCCTTTGCCTACATTCGATTTATCATTCATTTGGCGTGCTATTGAAATAGACAATTCATAAGCTTCAATAGCATCAGAATACTTACTCGTCCAAAAATACAAATTGCCTATGTTTTGATAGCTTAAAAGCACACCATTTCGGTCGTTGATTTGCAAAAAAATAGGTAATGACTGTTTAAAATAGGATAGCGATTTGTCGTATTTCCCAATCATTAAATGAACGACACCCAAGTTCATCAAATTACCTGCAATCAAAGGTTTATCTTTCATTTGAACAGCAATTCGCAAAGCTTTTTTGAATGTTTCGATTGTCTTTGTCTCCTCTCCACTGGAGAAATATATCTGTGCGATATTGGAATAAACTTTGGCTCGAATCAACAGGTCTTTTCCCTTTATTGCTAGTGTTTCTGCTTTTAAAAAGTAGTCTGTGGCAGCATTATATTCTCCTTTTCTGAAGAAAATATTACCTCTTATAACCAATGCTTTTGCTTGCAAAGAATAATTATTTATTTGCTGAGCATAGTTGTTGCCTATTGAATCAAAATGGAGTGACTTATCTATTACTCCAGTTTCGGAAAAACAATAAGCTAATCCAAGGTATGATTGTGCCAACAGAAGTTGTTTGGAATAGGAATCTTTCGATTTCTCTGATAGACGAATAACCTTATTATAGAAATAAATGGAAGAATCGGGCTTTGATACCTTTAGGCTATCAGCTAAGTTAAGCATCTTTTTTGCTTGTAGAGTATCATTTATTAAATACTTATTTTCGGACAGATAAGTGTTTTTAAAAAAACTAAACGAAAAAATGAGGATGGAGAGAATGATAACGACAACGGCTATCCAAACGAATAAATAATGGTGATTTGCTTTACCCATATTGACTTAAAGAAATAAACTATCCTATTCATATTCCCAAAATCCCCTTACTTGTTTGTTGACTTATAAGGATGTGGAAAATACAAAAATAATATTATTTTCGCAATAAGTACAAATAATGTATCTAAATATTGAATTAAATTTTAGTGAGTAAAGTCGCCTGTGGAAAAACGTATTAAATTGAGTCACTACTCAATCCTGAGTATTAGCCTACGGCTCGTAAGTCAGTGATACCCCATAGAAAGGATAACTCGGGTAGTTTCGCAATTGTCCGTAGGGATTAATGCCTTTGTAAACGTGTGCTAGGAAACTAATGGAATGGTTGAGGTTCGATTTTGGGTAGAATTTCCAACCAAAATAGAGATTTAAATTCCACTGCATTCTTTCCTTTACTTCAGTGGTTTCCCACGCGTCGTTCACTTTGCGAAACATCGGAATACCGTAGCGCAGTCTGTTGCGTGCTTCGAACGAAAGAATGTTCATCACTCGTTTACTTGCCAGAAAACCTGAAGAACGCTGAAACTGATACTGACCGTAATACTCCAAGTGATAACTGCTAGGTAATAACTCAACTGGTTGCGTAGCCTCTGCGTCTGGTCGGATGCTGTACCAACCCAACCCGCGGTTGCTGATTCGATACATTCCACCGATGCGAAACGAATTCAGGTTTTCGCGACTTTTGTCGGGGTCGTTGAGCGTCAGTTGCAGTTCGGTGTATTCGTAGGAGACGTTGATGCGTGTGATGGGGAAATTTTCGTCTTTTCGGTAAATGGTGATTTCGTCGCCCAAATGGGTGCATTCGTGGAAGATGGGCAGCCACGATACGGAGATGTTCTTCAGAAAACCATTCCCCGCAAAATTGCGAATGGCGCGAATGCGCGGCGAACCAAAACGGTAGTCGGTGTTGATTACAGGCGCAGTCACGGGATCCCACATATCTTCGAGCACGTGCACGCTCAGCGGTAGCGACATCGCCACGCCCCATTTGTAGCTATTGCCCGCCGTACCCCACTGATAAGCAAACAGCGGAGCGTCCATGCCGAGGTGCATTTCCACCACTGGTCGCTCAAACTTCTGATTCTCTTCGAGCAGATTAAACTCAGAATAGCTTTTGGAATACCCAAGTTCGACCTTCGAAATGGTGCTGTGAATTTCCGATACAAACGGTTTGCCATAATAGGCTGGTTCGAGCAAGCCATCGACGATAGTTTGGGTGGTACTTTGTGCTTTTGCAAGTTGAAAAGAGGCAATCAACAAAGCAAGAAAAATGAATTTGCGAATTTTCATATTGGTTACATTATTTGGCAAAAATAAAATAATCGCGAGAATCGAATTATCTGAAGCTGCTACATCTCTTTCGAAATCGAAATCGCCGCAATCGTGCCATCGGCTACTGCGGTGGTGATTTGTCTGTATTTCTTGCTCACAATATCGCCAATGGCATACACGTCGGGCAGGTTGGTGCGCATTTCGTCGTCGGTGAGCAGGTATCCCCACTGATCGGATACTGGCAGTGTATCGCCAAACATATCGACATTCGACTTCAAGCCGATAAACACAAACACACCATCGGCTACAAGTTGAGTTTGCTCTCCGGTCAATCTGTTTTCGAGCGTGGTAATCATCTTGTCTCCATCACGCACAAAACCTTTGGGTTCATGATTGAAGAGCACCTCTACTTTCGGGTGATTCATGACGTGTTCGACCGCTATTTCGTTGGCACGGAATTTAGGTGAACGGTGCACAATGGTCACTTTCTTTGCAAATTTGGTAATCAGCAATGCCTCTTCCACAG
>Ga0194037_1000332_pt1 | contig 36944 bp, 27 predicted proteins | sample JunL306m_MetaG_FD_148653 | JGI IMG/M metagenome (GOLD analysis project Ga0194037, IMG submission 148653) | Anoxic zone freshwater microbial communities from boreal shield lake in IISD Experimental Lakes Area, Ontario, Canada - Jun2016-L304-6m | ecosystem: Environmental > Aquatic > Freshwater >... | reverse complement strand
ATAAAACGCTCACCGCTGGCGCTTTCACAGTAAATATCAAAAATGGCTTTACGCTCTTCAACAGTACTTGAGAGATTTTCGGGATTTTTAAAACTAAGCGTTGCGATTTGGTGATGAGATGGCAAGAGTTGATTAAGAAAATCAATTAACAGATCTTTGCTACCTTCTTCACCAAAAAGCTTTTTGAAACCGAAGTCAGTATAAGGATTGAAATATTTGCTAATCATGGAGGGGTATGGAAAGATTTGAGTTTAGCCTAACTGAATCATAGCACAACACACAAAAAGCCCCAAAATCGTGTTGAAATTCTACTTCATCTTTACAGCGTTGCGCAAAAGGGAATGTAACCGACAACATTACCACGTAGATAAGATAGCTATCTATACAGGGTTTAATCAAAGCTCGGATTGGATAAAAATTAGCGCATCCGCCAAGACAAAATATCGCGGGTTGTGTTAGGGTTTCGTTATCACTTACCCCAACGGGTTAAGGTCTCATTATAAGGATTCAATTTGCTGTATAGTTAATTTTGTTAGTCTAGCTATGGTAGCAATATCGAAGCCCTCTGCTTGCATCGCTCTAGCTGTTTCAAATTTCCCTTCAATCTTCCCTTCAATCTTCCCTTCTATCTTGCCTTTAACTATACCCTGTTGTTCACCATCAGCAAACGCCGTATCAGTGACTGCTTTTGCCTCATTGTAGGACAGCACACTCTTTAGATAGTCATCATATTGCTCCGAACTTAAATGTGAGACCTCGGCAATATCAAAACCTTTTTGAAAGATGGGTTCATTTAAAATAGCTGGAATATGATCCATATCTTCTAAGTGTTTCAAGAAGTACAGCCATTTATCAAAGTGAGTTTCTAGCTCATGCTCGGTTTTATTAAATAACGGCATTTGCAAGAATTTAAAATGCAATTTGTCGTAGAAAATATCCCCATCTTGATCTTTTAAACTGACATCACGTCTAAATTTTTGCTCATCTTCTTTTTCATCGTAAATAAAATCCAAGATGGCAATAAAATACACAGGTAATAGACGAAAATCCCACACGCCTTTCTTACCTTGCTCTCGAATGGGGAATGTCGAATAAAACAAAGAGCGATCTTTGAAAAAATGCATTTTAGCTTTTTGCATTTCGACGATAAAACGCTCACCGCTGGCGCTTTCACAGTAAATATCAAAAATGGCTTTACGCTCTTCAAGCGTAGTTGACAAACTCTCGGGATTTTTAAAACTAAGCCTGGTTATTTGGTGATGAGATGGCAAGAGTTGATTAAGAAAATCAATTAACAGATCTTTGCTACCTTCTTCACCAAAAAGCTTTTTGAAACCGAAGTCAGTATAAGGATTGAAATATTTACTTATCATGGAGGGTATGGAACGAATAAAGGTTATCGTTATTAATATCTTACCACGACACATAAAAAAAGCTTAGAAATAGGAACACAAAGCTCCTAATTTGTAAGGTAGTTTCGGGTTAGCAAAACCGCCGCATTCACGCATAATCAAATAATTCGAACATACTCGGTGGATGTGCAGTTGAGACTATGGAAGGTATTCTATTTATTCCCCCTCATTAGCAAAGAGGGGCTAGGGAAGATTTGTGCTATTTAAAATAATTAACAAATATCAGTAACCTATAATTTAAATAAATCCCCTCTGCCTATGCCGGTCGAGGTTTGTAACCCCGTCTGAAGCGTTTTCATGCTCTAATATTTTCGAAACGTTAAACATTAGGAATGGGGTTACATACCCCGCCCCACGAATTAACGTAAGGTTTGGATAAGAACCGTTAATTTCAACACTCACAAGCCTAAAGCAGCTACATTGGCTTCTGGCAATGACTGCTTAAAATAGCTACGTATACCATTGAATATGGCATTTGCCACTTTTGTTTGATATTGAACGCTTAATAAATTAACTTCTTCTGAGGCATTTGAAATGAAAGCGGTCTCTACTAATATGGATGGAATATCAGGTGATTTTAAAACCATAAAACCGGCTTTTTGGACTGAATCTTTGTGTAGTTCAGCAACATTTACAAAGTTCTTCAACACTTCATTGGCGACATTAACACTGGCTTCTTGAGTCGCAGTTTGCGTTAAGTCTAACAATACCGAGGCTAATACTTCTTCTTTGTCGTTTAATTTCACATCAACCAAATCTGAAGCATTTTCGCTATCCGCCAACCAACGCGCTGCTTCACTACTCGCTCCACTAGTCGATAGCGTATAAACAGACGCACCTTTTATATCGGCATTCAGAACAGCATCAGCATGTATAGAAACAAATAAATTCGCTTTAGCCGCTCTGGCAATACGCACTCTATCCTTTAAACTCACATAATAATCATTTTTACGCACCATGATAGCTTTCATACCCGGCTGATTATTAATCAATGCTTGTAACTTTTTTGCAATAGAGAAGGTTATTGTTTTTTCTTCAGTTCCAGCAGGTCCTCGAGCACCAGGATCTTCACCGCCATGTCCCGCATCAACAGCAATAACAAGGCGGCTTGGAATTTTGGATGTTATGGCTTTATCTGAAACGCTAGCTGCTTGAGATTTACCCGTATTTTTTTTGTTATCTTCGAGCACAGCAGATTTAGGTGTTTCATTTTTAGTCAGCGTATTAGCTTCTTGATTGAACAAGTCTATAACGAGGTGTTTTCCATCTTTAGCATTTGTGCCAAATACTAAATTATCTGCATTCATAGCTAACTTTAAATCTACAACGATACGTAAATCGGTGTCATTTTTTAAGCCTGCACGTACTCGATCAAACAACGGATGGCTAGATTCTGGTTGAGTTAAGCTCTGTTTCAAATGTGCATTTTTAATGTCAATAATTAAGCGAGAAGGACTATTCATAGCGAATACTCGATATTGCGTCGGTGCCGTCAAATCAAACACCAGTCGACTTTTCTGAGCATTAGCCATATAACGTAAGCCCATAATATCGATTTGTTGCGCATAACTGATAACTGACAAAAACTGTAATCCTAAGAAAATAAATATTTTCCAGTAATTACTCATAGGGAGTGCTCCAAAACAACAATTCAGCCGAGGATTATAGCGAGTATACCGTTGTTTTTAAAGAGCACTGGCAACACTCATTTCAGTATTATCAGTTATAACTAACAACCTACCTTGCTCTTCCTGCGTTATAGCGATGACGATATCAGGTTGAGGTATAAATCCCAAGCCTAAATCTGGCCATTCGATAAAACAAATACTCTGTTGAGCAAAGTAATCACTAATACCGATCCATTCCAACTCTTCAGGTGAAGTAATTCGATATAGATCAAAATGAAATACAGCTTGTTGGTCTATTTTATATTCTTCAATTAAATTATAAGTCGGACTTTTAACGGTACCGTTATATCCGGCTGCACGCAGAAAACCTCTGACTAAAGTGGTTTTGCCTGCACCTAAATCGCCTTGTAAATAAATGACACATTTTGCGGGTAAGACTTGATGTAAACTTGCCCCAAATTGTTCGGTGGCTTCGGTATTATTTAAAAAAACCTGCATTACAAACTCCATCTTCTCAGATAAGGCATTAAATCACTTGCTAACAAACCTCTTTCTCCTTTGTTTTTGACCGCTTTATCTGCAGCTAGACCATGATGATAAGCGCCTTGCTGTGCAGCTTCTTTTAAAGATAATCCTTGAGCACACAATCCAGCAATAACACCCGCCAACACATCGCCCATACCGCCTGATGCCATTCCTGGATTACCTGTTGTAGAGATGGCACATTCATCAGCGGAAGCAATTAAAGTTCCTGCACCTTTTAGCAAAACAATGCCCTCATATTGGCGTTGAAGTGCAGTCACTGAGGAAAAACGATCTTGCTCGATTTCAGCCGTTGAACACTTCAATAATCTAGCTGCCTCTCCTGGATGAGGAGTTAATATCCAATTGGAATTAGCTGTAGGTGACTTTGCCAATAAATTCAAACCATCAGCATCAATAATCATTGTCTTACCAGCACTTAATGTTCTATTAAACAAAGTCTTTGCCCAATCACTTAGCCCTAAACCTGGCCCTATAACCACGACACTGGCTTTTTCTAAGAGCCCTGCCAACTGCTCGGGGCTTTCTACACCATGACACATCAATTCAGGTCGACTTAAGTTCATCAGTACAGCATGCTCTGCTCGTGTAGCAATACTAACTAAACCTGCCCCAACACGTAAAGCAGCTTCTCCTGCCAAACGAGCCGCACCCGTATAACCACGATCGCCACCAATAATTAAAACATGTCCATATCGACCTTTATGAGAATAACGATCTCGTGGCGGTATTAGTACTTTTATGACCCTTACAGCAGCCGGCTTCATTTCTAAAAAGGCAGGTTCTGGCAACGTGAGTGATTCAAAAAGAATATCACCGCAATAATCAACGGCCTGTCCTGTTAATAATCCCTGCTTTAAGGCTACAAAGCTAACAGTAAAATCGGCCTTTACCGCACAACCCAAAATACAACCTGTATTGGCATGAATGCCGGACGGAATATCAATAGCAATAGTCTTAGCCACAGTCGCATTTATCAGCTTAATTGCTAGCTCATAAAATCCTGTTATTGGCCTTGATAAACCTATGCCAAATAAGGCATCGACAATCACATCTGCAGCAATGACTAGCTCTGAATGAAATAAAATAATTTCACCTTGTGCCTCTTGATATTGTTTATAAGCCAACAAGGCATCACCACTAAGACTTTCAGGATCGATAAGGCTATAAACCCTCACTTCTAAACCCACTAACTTTGCCTGCCTTGCCACAACATACCCATCTCCAGCATTATTTCCAGAACCACAAAACACGGCAATCGCCTGCATGCCTAGACATTGCTGTTTCATAGTGGCAAAAGCAGCTATGCCAGCTCTAGTCATCAATTCAAAACTTGTAATATTTTGAAGGCTAATCGCTAAACGCTCTATCTCTCTTACCTGTTCTGCTCGATAAAGATTTATAGGCCAATTTTGCATGAGATTAATCCTAAAATGAGGCAACCAATATAATAAGAAACAATAATAAACCAACAATCTATATGCTTCACCATCGTTCATCTTATAACTCTACGAAGTTCTTACTGTAGGTGCGAATTCATTCGCCACGTTTCAACAGACGAATATACTGGGCGAATATGTCGCCACTACAGGTTAGTATCCTAAACATGGCTTTAAAACAAGCCATACAGGCCTTAGCATGCCTTGAGTAACGTAAAACCAAAGCTACTAGACAAAAACAACTGATTAATAATACGAAAATATTTTAAAAAGTAAGTATTATAGACGCATTAACCTTATTTTTTAGCAAAGCCAGCCCAGCATCCTTAGCCGTGACCGATACAAAACATTTTTTTAGCCTTGAAGGCCCTTTATCGACTGTAATATCGGGATATCAACCTCGCGCAGCCCAACTAGAAATGGCTGATGCTATAGCAGATGCGATTGAAAGCAGACAAAACTTAATTGCCGAAGCGGGGACTGGAACAGGTAAAACATTTGCCTATTTAGCGCCAGCCATCCTTTCGGGTAAAAAAACTATTATTTCAACTGGCACTAAAAATCTGCAAGACCAACTCTTTAACAAAGATTTGCCGGTCATACGTAAGGCCATGAAAACACCTTTTATGGCCGCCTTATTAAAAGGCAGAAGTAATTATTTATGTACTTACCGATTGCAAAACTCGTTAACCTCAACCCTAGGTTTCAGCAAAGAAGACGCTAAGTCCTTAGCTCAAATAAACTCTTGGGCAAAACGCACCAAAACAGGCGACACCTCTGAAATGTCAGACGTGTCTGAAGCAAATCCCATTTGGTATCAAGCGACATCGACTTTAGATAATTGTTTAGGACAAGACTGCACTGATTATTCCGATTGTTTTTTAGTCAAAGCCCGCAAAAAAGCTCAGGAAGCAGATATTTTAGTGGTAAATCATCATTTATTATGTGCAGACTGGTCACTTAGAGATGGTGGTTTTGGTGAATTATTACCCAATGCTGAAGTAGTGATTATTGATGAAGCCCATCAATTAGCAGATACCGCATCTAACTTTTTGGGCACTACCCTAGGTTCAAAACAGCTCAATGATCTATCTCAAGATACCTTAATTGAATATCATAAAGATGCCACCGACATCCCTGCCTTACGCACGGCTTGCGAAGATATGGAGCATGAACTTAAAGATCTACGTTTAGCTTTTGGCATGGAACTTAAACGTGGTGATTGGCCAGATATTGCTAATAATCCAAAACTAATGGGCGGCATACAGTCTGTAAAAGAACAATTGCAACGCTTAACTGATCAATTAAAGCTAGCCTCAGTTAAAACTAAAGCTCTTGAATCTTGCTATAACCGTGCCGAAGAAATTACCCAGAAACTTGAGCTAATTTTGAATGATCGTAGTGGAAAATGGATACGTTGGTATGAAATTCATCGTAAAACATTTACCTTAAGTCTTACGCCCTTAGATATCGCCACTGAATTTCATGGTTTTATGCAGCAACATAAGGCGTCATGGATTTTTACTTCAGCGACCTTAAGTATAGCCAATCGTTTCGACTATTTTGCTAACAATTTAGGACTTAATGACGCTAATCGAATGAGTTGGGACAGCCCTTTTGATTATCCTAATCAGTCTTTGTTTTATCACCCCAAAGGCTTGCCACAACCTAACGACCCAAACTTTATACCAACAATTATCGACTTTGCCTTGCCAGTTTTAAAAGCCAGTCAAGGTAGAGCCTTCTTTCTATTTACCAGTCATCGTGCACTTAATCAAGCTGCTGAAATTTTAGAAAAACAACTAAAATATCCTTTATTTATTCAAGGCAGTCGTCCCAAGGCATTATTATTAGAGCAATTTAAAGCCACTGATAATGCCGTATTATTAGGTACCTCAAGCTTTTGGGAAGGCGTTGATGTTAGAGGTGAAGCCTTATCCTGCGTTATTATCGACAAACTACCCTTTTCATCTCCAGGCGATCCAGTTTTAAAAGCACGCTTAGAAGCCATGACTCAACAAGGCAAAAATCCATTTTTTGAATATCAATTACCTACTGCTGTGATTGCCTTAAGACAAGGCATAGGCCGATTAATTCGAGATGTAACAGACAGAGGCGTACTCATGGTTTGTGATCCTCGCTTGTTAAAAAAATCCTATGGCCAAATATTTTTAGATAGCGTACCCGCCATGAAACGTAGCCGTGATATTGCCGATGTTCAGGCATTTTTTAAGCAAAAATGAACAATTGGAATAATTAAGACAACAGGTCGGTTTAGCGATCGCGTAACCCGACCTACAAAAATTTCTAAACTAAAATAGACTATTAATAACTCCTTAGATCAGAACGCATTATGAAATTATTAGCGGTAGAAACTGCAACTGAAGCTTGTTCGGCAGCGATATATATAGATGGAGAAATCACTGAACGCTTTTCGTTGACGTCCAATGAACATACCAAGCTAATCTTACCGATGATCGATAACTTAATGTCAGAGGCAGGCTTGCGTCCACAACAATTAGATGCACTGGCTTTTGGCTGTGGCCCAGGTTCATTTACAGGAGTACGTATTGCTACGGGCGTTATTCAAGGCATCGCCTTTGGCGCAGATTTACCTGTAGTCCCTGTGTCGACCTTAGCGGCCATCGCTCAAGATTATTTTGATAGTAACGATACTAAAAAACAAAACACAGCATTTACGGCTATGGATGCACGTATGGGCGAAATATTCTGGGGCGTTTATAAGCGCGATGAATTAGGTTATGCCATGCTCATTGGCAAAGAAGCTGTCACGTTAGCTGAAGATATAGAATTTCCTGATTTAAACGGCATAGGTTTAGGCTCAGGCTGGGGTGTTTATGAACACCAGCTTATCTCTCGTTTAGCAGGAAAAGTTGATCATTTTGAAGTTGATGCACGCCCCAGAGCACAAGCCGTTGCTCGCTTAGGGGCTCGAGGTTTTGAACTAGGTCTTGCTGTGGGCGTTGAACTTGCAATGCCTGTTTATTTACGCGACAAAGTCGCTAAAACAGAAGCCGAACGCCAACAGCCAAGTTAACTTAAGGTTCTACCCATTAAATTAGCAACAGAATTATTAGCTACGCCGCTAACCTTGATATTTTTTTTAATAAAGGAAACATAATTTTCATGTAAATGACCATGAAAAATTTGTTGAACGCCCATGGCCTCTGCCAACTCACCAATGACATGAAAACCGTGCCGATGAGAACCTGGTGCTTCATGCGATACCAACACATCTGCTTTTAGTGATTTCAGTGCCTCAAATTCATCATACCAAATGGCCGATTTATATTTTAAAGCCAACTCGGATTGCTGAATCTTAGGAGACTGATTATTTAGATAATGTTCTTTGCCTCGCCATTTTGGTTGTTGTGGGGGATACCAGACCCTGCCTAAAAAAATACCTCCTAATCCAACAACTTTAAGACCGGCTATTTCGGTCACTTTTAAATGCAAGTTCTTATCAGCTAAAGCTGAATTAAAAAGATTATTATGTTTTTCAGGTGATTCAAAATCATGATTACCGGCAATCCACCAAATCTTAGTTAATTCAATAATTTCTTGCAAACAACTATCTAAAGGGGTTTCTAAATCATAATCTCCCAACAAAATGACATCTGTAGGCTGATATTTGAGAACAGCCGAAATCAATGGCTTGAAATTTCCATGTGGGTCACCTGCAAAGAGTATTCTGTTGTCTTGACTCATTTTGTTTACGATCTATTTACCCACTTTATTGCCTTAAATCAAAAACAATGCTTTTGTAATTCAACAGACCCTAAGCATAATCAATGGATTGTAAAAATATCAACCCATGATTAAACGGTTCTACTTCTTTTGAATAAGGATGTCTCGTGCTTTGTTAAAAGCTTCTCTAAAATCCAAATATACGGGTTTATCAGTGCTTAACATAAAATTTAACATTTCATGCTGTAGCTGATATTTAACATCACCTACTGCTAAAGCACCGACAGCTACCGCACCCGGTGAATTAATGGCGTTTACTAAAGGCGCACCTAAATCGCTGCGCTTAATGCCTTCTATGCCTAATGGAGGAACCGCATTAACATCGCCAACCACTTTTAAGTGTTGAGCTGCTTTTAGCACAGCTGAACTCAATACCTGAACACCTGCTTTAGCTGCACAAAAGATAATATCAACGTCTGCAATTAAGGCGGCCTTATCTTCTTCGGTACGAGCACATTCACCTTTAAGAGTACAGCCAAAACGACGGTTAAATGCTTTAGCGACGTCCAAGGCACTATCAAGCAACAAATGATCAACTAAAGCCGTATCTGCTCCCGCTAATGAAGCAATAATTCCTGTCGCAATACCAACGGGGCCCGTACCGCCAAATACTAATACGCGACAGTCTTTTAATTCTTTTCCATGATGTGTTTTTAAGGCTTGCTCAACGCAAGCCACTAATGCGGCTGCCGTTGTAAAAGCACCACTAGGATCAGCAAATACTGATACTTCAAAAGGCGGCACCATCGCTTGCTTGCAAGCATCAAGCATATCCATCACCAACTCTAAATCGCGACCACCAATAAAGAGTCCAGTTCTTTTTATCCCAGCAGGGCTACGTGAAAAAATAGCATCTTGAGTGAGCCTATTAACACTATCTAATTTGACATTGCTATAAGGCATAAGCACATCAAACCCTGCATCCATAGCCATATTGATATCAAATGGGCTGTTATTGGGCATCGGGTCTAGCATATGAAGGATGCTACGTTTCTCCATTAAAGTTCCTTTATAATTTTATCTTACGAAAGTAAAAGCCTAGCAATTAACGGCGAGTCGCCATATATTCTCTTGCTACTTCAAATGCATGTTCAAAATGCAAGTACACAGGTTTATCACTACTAATCATTTTCTTTAATAAACTATTTTGTGTATGGTATTTAACATTACCGATTGCTAAAGCACCAATACCAACAGCATTACTATTTGAACCTTGAATAGGTGTTCCATTATGAAAGGCATCGACACCAGCAATGCCTGATGGAGGTACGGCATTAACATCAGCAGCTACTTTCAATTGAGGCGCGAGAGCAATTAATTCTGCGCTTAACAACTCAATACCAGCAGCACCAGTTGCAAAAACCACATCAGCCGTTTTTATATATTCAGCTTTATCTGCATCGGCACCTGCCAAAATAGTAATTTTGCCATCACCAAACTCATTGTTACACATATCAGCAACATGTTGAGCCTTCTCTAATTGCCTACCAATAATAATAACCTTTGCTCCTGCTTGAGCAGCAATAACCGCAGCAGCTTGGCCTACTGGGCCTGTACCGCCTAAAGCGAGAATTGTTTTACCCTCTAGGGTAGTATCGAATTTAGTAATTAATTCATGTTCTGCTGATGCCACCATACCTGCTGCAGTAGTGAAAGCTCCGCTAGGATCAGCAAAAACAGAAACTTCAAAAGGTGGAACCATTGAACGCCTAGCCGTTTTAAGCATGTCCATCGCTTGCTTAGTATCACGACCACCAATAAAAATCCCTGTACGCTTTAAGTTTTTAGCACTACGTGAAAAAATGGCGTCTTGCACTAAACCCTGAACTTCACTTGCTTCAACATTAATATAAGGTAATGCTGAAACCCAACCTGCATCCAATGCCATATTGACATCAAAAGGACTTAAGTTTTTAGCAGTGGTTAGCATATGTAAAATAAACGGTTTTTCCATGAGAATTCCTTTGTGATGTTTAGCTAACTAGCAACAAAATTAACTTTTTATTAGGGTGAAACTGTCGCAAATAAAGCATAAATATAGCCAACAAATGCACAGCTTAACTTGAATTATCCAAATATATGTTACTAGACTGTAACCTTAGTATAAAAGAAAAATTGACAAAATCACAATGTACTTAGCAATTTAGCAAGGCTAATAGTATTAATTTTTACTAGTTCGTAAATGCATAAATGAATTTCGTAGCACTTAATGTTCATTTTTACGCATCGCGTGGGAATGATAAAAATACCTTAGGAGCGTATTACATACGCCCATTTATCATAATTCAATGTTACAGAACCCACTAATAAGTGGCGTATGCAATACGCCCCTACGATCATCACCAAAATTTTTTTTCTTGCGTGGGGTGAATTTTTCACTTGTGTAGATACCTAGAGGCGAGACTCGATTTTATAAAGCCTCAACCTAGCATTCAGCATTAATTAATCAACCCGTATCTATGCATATAAATTCGCATTATCGGTACATTTCACACCTTAGGGACAGGTCGCGACCTGTCCCTACATTAAGATTAGCATCTATATTTCGATCGAAATCTACTTATTCACACCCACCAACTGCATAGACTTATCCACCAGACAAGAACTTAACTTTCAGGGTGTAGAAACGATAAAACATAACACTCACCGCTCCGTATAAGCATTTCGTTACCAGTACCTATGCATAAGGCAAAAAAAGCTGCTTTTAAATGCAAATAGAAACCGAGAATAGTCGTTATTTAATAACTAAAACCTTTAATTCTGAAAATACATTAGGATATAACACAGAATAATTATATTATCTGTTAGAATTTTTATAATAAAATTTCGCTACAGTCTATAAATTAATCACTGGCAAAATCCTTTCTATTTGGAGCATACCCATCTACAGAATGTAGTTGCCTACACTATAATCATTACCCTTCATCAAGAGTCATTTATGAGCTGGTTTAATAGAACTAAAAAATCATCCTTAGGCATTGATATTAGCGGAACGACCATTAAGTTATTGGAATTGAAACGAACAGGCAATAGTTATCAAGTTGCACATTTTTCTATAGTTAGCTTACCACCTGATTCTTCATCTCAAAAAAGAATATCAACAAGCTTAATAGCCGAAGGCATTATAAAGGCTTTAAAAAAATCAGGCTCCTCCTCAAAACAAGCGGTCGTTGCTGTTACAGAATCGGCAATTATGACAAAAACACTTAGCTTAACTGCATCATTAACAGACGATGAAATGGAAAATGAACTTATTCTGACTGCAGATCAGTATTTACCCTACTCATTGGATGAGCTTAACTTTGACTTTGAAGTACAAGGCATCAATCAACATAATACAGAATTGGTAGATGTATTATTGGTGGCCTCTCGAAGAGAAAATGTAGATGATCGCATAGAAGCTTTAGCATTGGCCGGTTTAAAAGCAAGTATTGTTGATGTTGAAGGCTATGCTCTTGAAAATGCATTTTCGATATTATCGACTTCTTTTTTAAACCCAGACAAAGACGACCATACTATCGCAATCGTTGATATAGGCTCAACACTAACCTCCTTAACTATTTTAAATAATGGAAAAGTTATTTATACCCGAAGCCAAAGTATTGGTGGCAAACAATTGACCGAAGAAATTCAACGTCATTATGGACTTACTTATGAAGATGCAGGGCTGGCAAAAAAACAAGGTGGATTACCTGACAATTACCAAGAAACCATACTACAGCCCTTTCAAAAATCATTGATTCAACAAATTCAGCGCTCCTTACAATCATTTAACTCCTCCGGCACCTCTAAGAATATTGATGGAATCATACTGGCTGGCGGCTGTGCTTCGATGATAGACCTTGACCTATTGATTCAAAGTCAATTAAACATACCCGTTAATATTGCCAACCCCTTTTTAAACATGCAACTATCCAAACAAGTCAGTGCGAAATCTTTATATCAAGATTCACCTTCCTTAATGCTTGCCTGCGGTCTTGCATTACGAGGCTTTGACGAATGACAAAAATTAATTTACTACCTTGGCGAGAAGAACGCCGCAAACAAAGGCAAAAGGATTTTATCAATGCGATGGAACTCTCGGCATTAATTGGCATTCTGGTTGTAGGCCTCATTCATACCAGCATACAAGGACTTAAAGCATATCAAGGACAAAGAAATCAATTACTACAAAACGAAATCATTCTATTAGATAAAAAAATTATAGAAATTAAGGATATTGAAGCCAAGAAAAAACAATTACAGGCAAAAATTGATCTAATCCAACAGTTACAAGAAAGCCGTCCAGAAGCCGTGCATTTGTTTGATGAAATCCCCAAAATCACTCCAGATGGTGTTTTCCTTACTAAATTTACTCAAACTGGAACCGAACTTACCTTTGAAGGCAAATCTGAATCTAACGCACGAATTTCTGCCTTCATGAGAGCGATAGAGGCATCACTTTGGTTACAAAAGCCCACCCTATCGGTCATTAAGTTACCCGACAAAGCCCCTAATATCAAAACAGATACCGAACCCTTGAGTGATTTTAATCTACACGCTTTACAAGGCAAACAACTGAAAGTATCTGAACTAGGAGCCGCTAATGAATCTATCAGAAATTAATTGGGATTTTAATACGGCAGGCAACTGGCCATCGACTGTAAAACTATCAATATTTGGATTGATAGGCTTAATAGTTATAGCAATTGGATTTTATTACGACACGCTGGATGAACTTTCCAGCCTAGACCATGAAAAACAAAAAGAACTGTCTTTAAAAAATGAATTTAAAGACAAGCAAAAAATGGCCATTAATCTTCATGACTATCAAGAACAGTTAACTCAAATTGAAGCCTCACTCAATGAAATGATCAGGCAACTCCCTTCTGAAGAAGAAGTCGCTAGTTTATTGGTCGATATTTCACAAACAGGTTTAGCCAGTGGCCTTAAATTTAAATTATTCAAGCCAGATGCATCTATTGATAAAGATTTTTATTCCGAACTCCCCATATCTATACAGGTTTTAGGTCACTATGAAGAATTAGGAATGTTTATTAGTGGCTTAGCTTCACTCCCTAGAATTGTCACCATACACAATATTAATATTAGTCCTGAAGGCAAAGAGGGCAATTTAGTCATGAGTGCTGTCATCAAAATTTATAATGAGAGCACGCATTTCATACCTAAAGCAGGCACCAGAAAAAAAAGGCTTAAAAAATAATGTTAAATTTCAAAGTGATTTTTCAGATTAATAACTGTTGGTGTTTATTTTTATTAACAGCCTGTGGCAATAACAATTTTACAGACTTAAATACTTACATTGCGACTATTAAAGCTCAACCCAAAAGCGCCATTGAATCATTACCAGAAACAAAAATTGTTGAAGCTTTCGTATTTAATCCAGAGGGTCTTCGGGATCCTTTTAAACCTCTAGTGCAAATTGATCAAAACCTACTAACCGATTTTTCGGCAGCAGGTGGCATCCAACCTGACATAACACGTCGAAAGGAAGACTTAGAAGCTTTTTCCTTGGAGGCATTAAAAATGGTCGGCACACTCACCATGAAATCTATTTTATGGGCTTTAGTCAAAGCCGATGACGGCACTATTCATCGTGTTCAGGCAGGGCATTATATGGGCAAAAACTTCGGCAAAATAACCAGCATTAGCATTGATAAAATCGAGCTAATGGAAATAGTGCCTGATAAACCAGGGTCCTGGCGTGAGCAACAAACATCATTGGGGTTAATAGAATGATTTCGGGAATAAAAATGAAGGCTAAACGAGGCGATATTATGTCGAACAATTCCTTAAAAAAAGCAAATCGTGATTATCCAAAGTGCTTAAGCAAAATGGTAGGAATGTGTCTAAATGGCCGACAACGCACAAGGCGTGTGCGTCCCATGCTCAAAAAGCTGCCGTTTTTATTATTACTCTACTCATTTGAGTTGTTTGCCGATGCCCTGAAATTGCCGCCGCAGGCTAATGACGATTATGCCTCAGTAATGGTCAGCACCAGCCCCAGCACCACCGGAAGTCTGATTAACAATGACCTCTATTGCACTATAGTTACCATGAACGGCTCTACAGCGGGTTCTTATGGTTTTTTGCAATTGTCAGGTACTAGTGGTTCTTACACTTACACGCTATACACAAATAGCGCCAACGCTGCCTTAGCGGCCGGTCAAGTTGTCACTGATACTTTTACTTATAGCTGCGCCAACACAATTAGACAAAGCGCAAGCGCCCGTTTAATTATTCAGGTGACGGGTAATCCACCAGTTCCAGTGGCCGTTGATGATAATGTTACGGTGCTGTCAAATTCTATTTCAACAATTGCAACAACCGGCACCGTTGTCATTAGCAATGCGACAGTGACTGGCAACGTGGGTGCCAATGATCAAAATGGGAAGTTCTTTACTCTGAACAGCTCCCCGAGCAGCCAGTATGGTTATTTGATATTTAACTTGGACGGTAGCTACACTTACACCGTCTATAGCAATGCACCCACTATTATTGCGCTCACTACCGGCCAAGTTGTTACCGATTCTTTTTCTTATAGCACTGCTAACCAGTATGGACAAACTGCAGTTGCGAACATGAATATCAAAATTATCGGAAACCCAGTTGATGCCAATGGCCATACGGTTTTTAACAATAATCCTTTTGATAATGTGGATGTTGAACCCAATAATAGTTCCATCCAAGCCACGCCCTTGAATTCGGGTAGGAACATCGAGGGGTCATTGTATAGCGCAGGAGACAAGGACTGGTATTTATTACACAGCTCCGGCAATGAAATTATCACCATCAATGTCTGCCCGCAGGGCAGCAGTTGTTTCGGCCAAAAAAGCTGGGAACTATATGTGTTTGATGGTGAAAAATTAAAAACTGATCCGACTATAGAAAATTACATTTATCCGTTCAGACATTGGTTGGATGCGACCGGCAGCACCACAGATCTGTCCGGCACAATCCTCAAATGGCCTCTGCCAGGGGGGTCAGACCATATGTACTTGGCTTACGAGAATGGTGTTTTCAATAGTACCCTGATCGGTATCCTCGACCCTTGCTTTAATACCTCTACTTCCTTGAACATTGGTGCAGGATCCGGCTCAAGAGATTATTTTATCGCGATTTCCTCAACACTCATGGGTAATGATGGCACAGGTAAACTAGGCAATAAATGCGGAGTCAATTCAACAATTTTACTAAGAGCCGGACAATCTGTATCCGGCAAAGATGCAAGCACACCATCGGTGCCTAAGCTTTATACAACTACCGAAGAGTACATCTCTGCATTTCCTTATAACAGTGGCCAGTACACGATCAACGTCACCGGTACCGGTCTCAATCCGTTACTATCGAATATGGCGCTAGCAGCATCGGCGACATATAACAGGGATACCGGCGTACTGAGCATCCCAAAAATCCGTATTGTAGACAAACTCTATGGCGCTAACCTAAAGTTACAAAATCAGCCCGCAAGCGGCACTAACACTAATTTAAAATTTGACCTGTTAAACATTCAAGAACTGGGTTTCGGAGTGGTTGCTGATGCTTTCCAGGCCACCTATAACCCAGTCAATCAGCAGCTGATAATTCCGCGCGTGTCCACCGACAAGGAAGGCATAAATGCCTATGCGGTAATCATGCAGTATCACCCTGAAGCGAGCGATAATTTTGCTTGGCTGGAAGCTATTAAAATTACACAAATTCAATAGTGCCTGCTTGGCGCAAGCAACAAACGTCATTGGGATTAATAGAATAATCTTGGAAATAAAAAATGAATACTAAGCAAGGCGGCATTATGTTGAATAAAATGGGGCGATTTCGAAAGCATTATAGCGTCTTGGGTCTATTATTATTTATAGTCCAAAGCGCTGGAGTTAACGCGAGCAACCTAGCTATTTCGGGGCTCAATATTTCTACGCTTGCAGGCGATAACTTGCAAATACAATTGGAAATGAACGGCGCGGCAATTGAACCTAAAGTATTTCATACCGACAATCCAGCTCGTATTGCTTTAGATTTTGTCGATGTAAAAAACGCATTAGATAAAAAAAACTACCGCATTAATCAAGGCGCGGTAACTAGTGTAGTTGTCGCAGAAGCGGCCAATAGAGTTCGTATTGTTGTTAATCTTCTCGAACCCACAGCCTTTACAACTAAAGTGATAGGCAATAAAGTCTTACTAACCTTAAATCGCAGTCATTCAGAAAATACAACGCTTGCCCCCAAAACTTCAGCTTTATCAGAAAAACAACAAGCCTCGGACTTAACTCCTAAACAATCGATCAGTGGTTTTGATTTTAAACGCGGAGACAAAGGTGAAGGTCGCTTACTTGTTTATTTGGCTAACCCCAATACTATAGCGAATACAAAAGTAGAGGCCGGCAAAGTCATCATCAACCTAAACAATACCCACTTACCAGAAAACTTAACGAAAAGACTCGATGTTTCTGAGTTTGGGACACCCATTAAATTTATTGACACTATTTCAATACATCAAAACACTCAAATTACCATCAGCACCTTAAATGAACTTTATGAATATTCATTATTTCAATCAGAGGGTTTATTGACTATAGAATTTAGACCCTTGAGCCCTGAAGAAAAAGACGCGTTGGATCGGTCTCGGGTCAAATATAGCGGCGAAAGATTATCATTAAATTTTCAAGATATAGAAATTCGTAGCGTTATTGCCATACTTGCCGAATTTACCAAACAAAACATAGTTGCGGGTGATGATGTAACCGGTAACATAACCTTAAAACTTGATGATGTTCCTTGGGATGAGGCCCTAGACTTTATAATGATGACCAAGGAATTAGGTAAGTTTGAAAGCGGCAATGTCACCTTAATTTCACCACTTGACAAAATAAAAGATTACAAGAAAAAACAACAAGAAACAGCCGCTGTAGTAGAGCAAATAGATCCGTTAATCACTGAGTATATAAAAATTGATTATGCAAAAGCTGAAAATATTAGGAACGTACTTAACGGTCGCGACACAGGGTTATTTGGTAGTTGCGGTGCCCCGCAATTGACTAGCCAAGGAGGCATCGCAGGACAAGGGGGAGCTATGGGTGGCATAAATCAAGGCAGTATGGGGCAGTCCGGAGCTATAGGTCAGAGTGGGGTAATGAGCCAAGTTGGATCAAATAATCAAGAAAAAAATTCAGGCTTTGGTTTCCTTTCAGCTAGAGGATCCAGCGTAGTCGATACCAGAACCAATACCTTAATTGTGCGTGAAACCACAAAACGTTTAGAAGATATAAAAAAGCTTATTCATAAACTTGATATTCCTGTACGCCAAGTCATGATAGAAGCACGAGTCGCTATTGCCAGCACAAATTTCACTCAAAATTTAGGCGTTAAATTTGGTGCCGCAAAGCAGGTTAATCTCGGTAGAGGCAAAACTTTTGCCATAGGCGGTGGAGGAACTCAAGGTAACCTTCAGCCTTCAGCAGACGGAACGATAGGAATGGTCAATAGTTCGCTGGTTGATTTGGGTGCTGCAGCGATAGCGGGCAGTCCTCCTGGTGCCTTAGGTATGACCTTAGCAAGAGGCGCAGATTATGTATTAAATCTTGAGCTTCAGGCCTTGCAAGCAGATGGCAAAGCCGAAATATTATCTAATCCACGCGTCATGACTATGGATCGTTGTACTGCGGCTATGATGCAGGGTGTAGAAATTCCAGTCACTACACCTGGCGCGGTAGGTGTTACTGCGACAACAACTTATAAACCGGCTGTACTTGAACTAGACGTTACGCCACAGATTACGCCTAGCGGCTCAGTGATTATGAACTTAATCGTCACGAAAGATTCACAAAATTCCACCACTAACCCAGTTTCGGGCAATCCTGGTATTGATAAACGAGAAGTCAAAACTTCGGTACTAGTTGAAGATGGTGAAACTGTGGTGTTAGGGGGTGTCTATGAAAACCAAAATACCTCTGGTAAAAATAAAATTCCCTTTTTCGCAGACTTGCCTGGCATTGGCTTTCTATTTACGAATTCAACCATTAATAAAGTTAATACCGAATTATTAATATTTATTACCCCAAAAATCATAAAAAATAATGTAGAAACTAATTGATGGTTTCTACTTAGCTCAAAAAAGGGCATAATCACCACTTTTAAAACTTAATCATCATTATTTCAATCGAGAAGCATCTTCACTAGATAAATCACTCTGATTTATTGTATGCACGGCAATAATAACGATTAACTAAAACAATAGCTCTTAACAGAACTATTTCTTTTTTAATAATTCCCCTATTGGGGAGTTTTAGACCAGCACGGTATTTTGATGACGAGATCAGAAAATATATATTTAGTTGGCCTTATGGGTGCAGGAAAAACCACGATAGGCCGCCAATTGGCGAAGTCACTGACAGTGCCTTTTTATGACAGTGATAAAGCTATTGAAGAAAGCACTGGCGTAGACATTCCAACGATCTTTGAGTTCGAAGGCGAAGAAGGCTTCAGAGATCGTGAACAAAAAATGATACAACAATTAACAAAGCTAGAAGGCATCGTAATGGCCACGGGTGGTGGTGCTATTTTACGTGAAGAAAATCGTAGCTTATTAAAAGAAAACGGCTTCATCGTTTACTTGCAATGTTCCGTAGAACGAATACTTGAACGTACTCGCAGAGACACGCAACGTCCCTTATTAAAGACTGAAAATCCTAGAGAACGCATAGAAACCTTATTTGCTGAACGTGAGCATCTTTATTTATCCTGCGCTGACTTTATTATTGATACTGGCACACTACAAAGTAAAACAGTAGTCAGTCTAATCTTAGAAGAATACAACTCTGCTAATCGTTAATAATATTGATGAAAGAATTACTGGTAGCATTGGGTGAGCGTAGTTACCCCATTTATATTGGCTCTGGCCTATTAAACCAAGCTGAACTATACAAGCAGCACATTAAATCTAGCCAAGTCATCGTAATCACCAACACCACGATTGCGCCGCTCTATTTAGATCAGGTTTTAAACAATCTGCACGATTTTAAGGTTGAAAGCCTCATATTACCTGATGGCGAGCAGTTCAAAACCTTAGACTATGTCACGCAAATATTTGATAAATTACTCAGCTGTAAATTTAGCCGCAATTCGACATTGATTGCTTTAGGCGGTGGTGTCATTGGTGATATGGGTGGTTTTTCTGCGGCCTGTTATCAGCGCGGCATTGCTTTTTTGCAGATACCCACGACCCTTTTATCTCAAGTCGATTCTTCTGTAGGTGGTAAAACCGGCGTCAATCATCCTCTGGGTAAAAACATGATTGGTGCTTTTTATCAGCCACAATGTGTTATCGCAGATGCTGATGTACTTAACACTTTAGATGATCGACAACTCTCTGCAGGTTTAGCCGAAGTTATAAAATATGGCCTCATTAGAGACCTAGCATTTTTTGAATGGCTAGAAGAAAATATTGAACTTTTATTAGCTAGAGATAAAGAAGCTCTGGCTTTTGCCATAGAAAGATCCTGCCTTAATAAAGCCGAAATTGTCGCTGAAGATGAAACTGAAACCGGCATTAGAGCAACACTTAACTTAGGCCATACCTTTGGTCACGCTATAGAAACCGGCTCAGGTTACGGCACTTACCTGCATGGTGAAGCAGTAGCCATAGGTACTTGCCAAGCAGCCGATCTTTCCAGAAGAAAAGGCTGGCTAACGGATGCCGATGTAGAACGAATCATCACTTTATTCAAAAAAGCGAATTTACCTGTCAATCCTCCTGAACAACTGGACAGTGATCGTTTTATAGAATTAATGGCGGTAGACAAAAAAAATATCGATGGCAAAATTCGGCTCATTTTATTAACAAAAATTGGGGTTGCCACCTTACCTATCGGCATTGATTCTTTATTATTAGAGCAAACGCTTAATTCCTATGGTAGGTAATGCCTATCATATAAATCGGTTAGCTATAAGTAATAAAAAAAATACTTCTACTAAACTGATCAATGAAGACCGAACTAAAACACTCGAATTATTGAGGCATTTGTTAAGCCATAGCAGTCAGCCCTTGGTCATTTGTGGCCAGGATGGAATTGGAAAATCTACCCTGTTAAAGACTTTACAAGAGCAAACCATGGCTAAATGGAGTTATTGCATGATAGCGAATCCAGCTGATTTAAGCTTCGAAAAGCTGCAACAGGCTATTATTCAAGAAATAAACCCCAACATTAAAAACAAACATAGCCAAAGCATTTCAGCGGTATTTCAGCAACTTGATCGTCAACATAAAAAACTTATTTTAATGATTGATAACGCTGGACTTCTAATACCCGGTCTAATCAATGAAATTCTAACGCTTGCTAAACAATATTCTCTATTACGAGTTATTTTTGTTTTAAATCATCATGAACTAGACTTAAAAAGCACTACAGACACAGCAATTAATGAAGCAAGCTTAATTGAAATACCGGCCTTATCTGAAGCCCAATGCACTGAATTTTTATATCAAATTGCCGCTGATCCACAAACAACTATTACTGCTAATGATATTAACGATGAGTTGATATCGATAGTTTATCAAGACACACAAGGCATTCCAGGACAGATTTTAGCCAAATTTCCAAGGACTGATAGTGACTTAAACCATACTAAATCACTAAAAACACTGGTGCTTGCTGTTTTAATATTGATTATTCTAGCGCTATGCACGCAATGGTTTAGCAATTCTGACTACAATATTAAGCGCATAGCTTTAACAAAAGATATTAACACAACACTCACTAACCCGAACTTACCTGAATAAGCGCTACCCAAAACATTGCTGTGCATGATAGCCATATTGTGCATGGATCGACTCACAACTTTATAAGACTAGCCATGACCGCATTAAAAAACGACATCTTTATCAAAGCGCTATTAAAACAAGCTGTTGATCGCACCCCTGTCTGGATGATGCGTCAAGCTGGACGCTATTTACCTGAATACCGGCAAGTCAGAGAGCAAGCAGGTAGCTTCTTAAATTTGTGCACCAATCCAGAGCTCGCTTGCGAAGTGACCTTGCAACCTTTACGTCGCTTTGATTTTGATGCTGCCATTTTATTTTCAGATATATTAACGATACCCGATGCGATGGGTTTAGGTCTTTATTTTACCGAAGGCGAAGGTCCTAAATTTAAGTACCCTATCATTACTGCTGCGGATATAAAGAAATTACCTATTCCTGATCCTAACATTGATTTACGTTATGTCATGGATGCTGTTAGCTTAATCAGAAAAAATTTGCAAGGTAGTGTGCCTTTAATTGGCTTTTCAGGTAGCCCTTGGACTTTAGCCACTTATATGGTTGAAGGGGGCAGTAGCAAAAGCTTTCAACGAGTGAAAGGCCTGATGTTTGAGCAACCTAAATTAATGCATGAAATGCTCGATAAAATAGCCTTATCTGTTGCCAATTATTTAAATGCACAAATTGAAGCAGGCGCTCAAGCTGTCATGTTATTTGATACCTGGGGCGGCACATTAAGCTCTGAAGATTACATCGAATTTTCCTTATATTACGCCAAACAAGTTCGCTCTTTGCTTAAAACCGATGTTGATGGTCAACAAATCCCCACCATTCTATTTACCAAAGGCGGTGGGCTATGGCTAGAGACTATGGCAGATAGCGGTTATGATGCTTTAGGTTTAGATTGGCAAACTGATATACAAATAGCGAGAGCCAGAGTCGGCGATAAAGTCGCCTTACAAGGCAATCTGGATCCAGTCTCTCTGTATGCGCAACCCGAAATTATCGTCGACAAAGTTAAAACTATTTTACAAAAATACGGTCAGGGTTCAGGCCATGTATTCAACCTAGGACATGGTATTTTACCGGACATTAATCCAGAACATGTTAAAGCCATGGTGGATGCCGTTCATGAATTTAGCCCACAATATCACCGCTAAGCCTTAAGGAATCATGATGAACTTTTTAAAAGCACTACTCGTTATTGCACTATATATAAGTAACGCAAACGCAGAAACTCAAAAGCCAGTAGACATTACGGTTTATAGAAGTGCCAGTTGTGGCTGTTGTGGTAAATGGCTAGAGCATTTAAAAGCTAATAACTTTAATGTGACTGATAAAGTCATGGAGGATGTGCTCCCCATTAAACAAAGCCATAGCATTACCGAAAACTTAGCATCTTGTCATACGGCAATAGTCGGCGATTACGTCATAGAAGGACATGTACCCGCTAGCGACATCATGAAACTACTAAAATCAAAAGCCAAAGTCCTCGGCCTAGCAGTTCCTGGCATGGTAAACGGATCACCCGGCATGGAAATGGGCGAACATAAAAATGCTTATGATGTTGTGAGTTTTGACAAAGATCAGAAAACTGCTGTTTTTAGTAGTTATGAAGAGTCTAAATAAATATTAAAGCTTTATGCTTGGACGATAACTTTATTATGTTGAGATCCGCGGGTCGGGGTTACAAACCCCGACCGACATAATTGCATACGACCACAACGAAAGCTCAGTGTTATAGAGCTTCTTTTATAAGGGCGTATGCAATACGCCCCTACGATTATCACCACAATGTTACCAAACCCCGACCGGCGTGGTTGTTATTTGCTTCTATTATTTCATGCTTATTCCTAAGCACTAGAATCTAATCACTTTATTAAGTTATCCCCAAAACCTGTGGATAACTCTGTGGAAGACTACTTTATAAAGTAGCTAACTCTATAATTTCTAGCCAAGTTTCTTAGATCGTCCAAATTCTATACAATGACTTTCTATATCAAAAAATCAATGACTTACAATTAATATTGACTTTTTATTCAACAAACCACGCTTAATTATTGGCTTTCTATTTGCTAATATTTATATGTGTGTAACTAATAAAAAATATTTTTAGTTTTTTGCCTTGTCAAGGCATTAGTGAACAAATTATCGAATTAATTACCTCTATTCATATCTAAAAAATAAAAAATCCACCATCACATCACTAGCCCGCCACTCTATCCATAAAAGTACCGAAATTATCAGCGACCATAAACTTAACGGGCACTTATAAGGCTTTAAAATGTTGCCTACCACAATCAATTTTTGCTTTCTCAGCGGGTCTTAAAAACTCATCTGAAATACTGCCCTTAGATTCGACCACAAAATACAGTTTTTCTTCATCATCCTGATTAACCAACACCGCCCAATCTGGATTATAACGACCCAGTGGGGTATCAATCTTAAACCAGGCCGGTAACTTGGCATACACCTTTACATCCGCGCTTTTTTCAAAAGCACTAGCAAACACAGCCTCAACACCCGCGTCATATTAGCTTTTCTATTTCCGTATGGCTTAATCCGGTGATGACGGCTACATTTTCTATGTTTTCACCTTGCTGAAGTAACTTTAGGGCGATTGTTTTTATGGTTTGTTCCGCACCTTGTTGTATACCTTGTTGAATACCCTGTTCTATACCTTGTTGTATACCCTGCTCTATACCTTGTTCTATGCCTAATGTTCTACCTTCATAATAACCATCACCAAAAGAAGACTCAAACATGCTGGCTTGGTAACGCAAGTCGTCTTTGTAGTGTTCGTAAGCTTTTTGTTCATCTTCTGGTAGTTTCATGATGCTGAGCTTTTCTTGAGCTTCTTTTAAACCTTTAGCGGTAAAACTTTCTTTAATTTCTTCATTTTTTAGAAAGTAAATCCACTCATCTAACGTATCTTTGGCGATGTCGTTAAAGCGGTTTATTTTTATCAGATAATATTCTGGATACAATGATTCTATGCTGTCTTTTTCGAAGAGTTGTTTTTGTTTTTCATTAAGTTCTAAAACATCATGATTGTGTAAGCCTATAAAACGGGTAGTACCTTTGTAAATATAATCAGTGCCGCTACCCAAATCAAAATAAAGAATGTTAATGGAAATGACTTTGGTAATGCTGGCGTAGGAACTGTTATCTGCCATGTGTTCTAAAGCTGTTTTTGAAACCGCATAAAATATACGCTGCAAGTAATCATATTCCCGATCATATTGTATTTCTATGATGATTATTTCTCGCTTATGGTTACGTACTTTTAGATCAACACGGTTGAATTTATCTGCTTTGGTCTCTTTGTTACTTTCGCTTTCCAGCACATCCAAAATAGTAATATCTTCTTTAAGTAGCTCACTTAAAAAGCCTTCAAGGATGCCAAAATTAGCTTTACTGCGGAGTAAGCGTTTTATGGCCCAGTCAAAGGTGATTAGTTTTCTTTTATTGGTCATCTTAAATTTCCTATCAATTAAAAGTCGATATTTTGTTATTTCTCATTGGATATTCCATTGAGACTCACCTTACAAGCTCTTCACATCATCAATGCCAAATTGTTTTAAGATTTGAATCGCATTGGTTTTAACCACATCATCTTTAAAACCGCTGTTTTAAAAACCACCCACATCACTTCCGGTACCAACTCAACTTCCCGAATTCATATACTAAATGCACCACACTTAATTTCAGCTTTTTTAATCAGCCAATCTGCGCATTGTTTAGCGATTTGATGTTGATTGAGTGGATTTAACACGCCGTTCAATAACATCGCCATTTAAACCCGGAAAGGCCAGACCATCACCCGGCACGTCTTGAATTTTTCAAAACAACAATCGCACTTGCTCAACACGATTGAGTTCTTTTTTTAAGGCTTCAAAGCCATCAATCGAGAATAAACCCGAAATATTGGCGAGATTGGAACCCGCTTGTAAAATGTCACGGAGAGTATCACCGACTTTTCCTTTCTTTTTATTATCCAGTAACACAGGTCATCCCTGATGATAACGATAAAAAAAACATAGCATTACAGCTTAAATCCGATTTTTAAAATAATGCATATATTACCTGATCTACGCAGAATCACCTCTGATTTATCTGGCTTAGGAACGTACATGAATTAACTTAAAGTGACTTTAATGTAAAAATCAAGCCTACCCTCAGCAAAAGTATAGGAGCTAAATATTATTTGGGTACTTTATTTCGAGCTTATGACTTAGCTTAGCAAACTGATTATTTCTCATATTTTGCCAAGTTAATTTGATATTCTGGTTTTTCGATTTTGAATTAGCTAATTTTATTAACTAAAAATGGTTTCTTATTAACGTATAACCATTTTTTTAAATACTAATATTTCTATCCGTTTTGTTTCACTCCCGTTTTTTTTAAAATCACGAGCGTTTTCATTCTGTGATTACAGCAACATCTTTTTAAATACCTCGATTTCAATTTGAATATCTGCTCTTTAGTTAAGTAACTTTGTTTTTTTACTTTCGAATTCTGGCTTTTACTTAAAAAATTGGTGCTTTTATAATTTGTTAAAGCCTGTTTATACTAATCGAACTTCCCCAATTTAACATTGAATCTTTATTTTCATAAAACAAAGCACCCTCATTCAAAATTGACTTCTAGCCTTTATAAAAGCTAAGTCAACTTGAATAGAAATAAAAACTCCCTGTCATTAAGGACTCTGCATTTTTATAAAATACACCCTCCCTTTTAGTTAATAAAAAAGTAAAGCTCAAAAAACTCCAGTGAAATTGCTTTTGTAAATACATTAAAACGACAACGTTTTAGCGGTTTTAGTGATTGTTTTTTACGTTTCTGATAAGCATTTATAAACTTCTCTTTAATAATTAGCTAAATTCGCTAACAAAATGACATTTAATAAAGTTATTGATCTAAAATGCTTATCTAATACAGAGAGTTAGTTTTCAAAATCTATTTTATTTAAATCCATTCTAATAATTTACTGCTGCTATGATGTCATCCAAACATATCCCATTTGCTATCTAAAGCTTTATACCTGATAATTTTATCTATCCGCTGAAGTTATTTCTTCAAATAAGTAGTCCCTATCATTGCACCTGTTATATCTAATTAAGTAACTAATGAACATAATAAAACGCTTAACTAATTACAAAATTACTAGCTTAGTGTGCCTGCTATTGCTATCAACGTTATTATCACAACAAACTTTGGCCACGACGATTCAGGTCGAAACCGATCGTAATCCAGTCAATCTTAATGAATCTTTTAAAATAACCTTTACAGCCAATGCCTCACCTGATGATGACCCTGATTTTAGTACTTTAGAACAGGATTTCTCTATACTCAATCAAAGTAGCGGCAGTAGCTCTTCTTGGATTAATGGAAAATCTACTAAAACCTTACAATGGTCGTTAACGGTAATGGCTAAGCATTCTGGAAGCCTTATTATTCCAACTGTTAAATTTGGTCATGACGTCACTCTACCCTTATCAATTTTAGTCGCTGATGCGGCTGTCAATAAAGCCAGCAATAACGATGAGGACCTATTTATAGAAGTTGAAGCGACATCCAAAAACATCTATATACAATCCCAAGTGCTATATACCTTGCGCTTATATACTCGAGTAGACCTTTCACAAGCGCGCTTAGATGAACCTGAATTAGCGGATGCCGTTATCGAACGCTTAGGCGATGACAGTCGTTTTAATACCCAAGTGAATGGCTTAGATTATTCTGTGACTGAACGTAAATATGCTATTTTCCCGCAAAAAAGTGGCAAGTTAACTATTAAGCCTTTAGTGTTAACTGCAGAAATAATCACTAACAGCCGCCCTAACTTTAACGGTTTTTTTAACTCTCAAACCACCAAAACCAAACGTATTGAATCCAAAGCGATCACCTTGGATGTAAAACCAGCACCCTCAACATTTACTGGAAAACATTGGCTATCTGCACAGCAATTACTTTTAAAACAAGATTGGTCTGGCGATATTACACAAATGAAGATAGGTGAGCCCTTAACTCGAACCATTACCTTATTGGCTAAAGGGGCAACGGTCAGTCAACTTCCTGAATTAAACACGACTAAAAGTAATGAGCAATTAAAAGCCTATCCTGACCAACCGATATTACAAGAGCAGAAAAAAACTGATGGTGTCATAGCCTTCAGAGAAGAAAAAATAGCCCTGATGCTTTCTCAATCAGGGGATTACAAACTACCCGCTATTCAGATTCCTTGGTTTAATACTGAAAGCCAAAAAATTGAAATAGCTGAAATCCCAGAAACCACCTTAACGGCGCTTGCAGGTGCGCAGCCTATAGTAAACACGCCTGTTATATCACCGACTAATACACAAACATTAACAACATCACCAAGTCCTCATTCCCTGCCTGAAACCAATTATTGGTTATGGATTAGCGTATTTCTAGCACTGGGATGGTTAATAACCGTTATTGTGTTCTTAAAAACACGCACAAAATCAGCATCGGTCAATATCAATATCGATGTTAAATCTGAGCTCAGTGAGGAAATCAAGGCCCTAAAGAAAGCCTGTTTTGAGAATGATGCAACAGCCGCTAAAAATGCCTTAATTACTTGGGGTAATGTAAGTTTTGATCAATCAACTCTGGGTGGAATTGCAGAGTACTGCGATGCTCGTTTAAGAGATGAAATTTTGCATTTAAACCAAAGTTTATATGGCAAAGCGAGTAGCGAATGGCAGGGTAAAAAACTGTTTCAAGCCTTTACTGAAAACAAAGCTAGACAGAAAAAAATATTAGATAAGGATAATAGCTTAGAACCGTTAAACCGCTTGTAGGACGTATTCAAGTAGGTCGTGTTAGCGATAGCGTAACCCGACATTTTGTCGGGTCAGTTGTCGGGTTACGCTATCGCTAACCCGACCTACATAAAAGCTTACTTTTGTATTACCAAGTTCTAATGTCACCAGTATCTAAGTGTACAAAATTATTATAAGGATAATAACCGACTCCACCTTGTGCCATGCTGAGTGCGGCATCTTTAATGGTTTTAGCTGGCACGCCGTCAATACGAATATCGATAGCACGACCTTGGATATGAAAACTATGCTCGGCAACACCAGGGGTATTTCTGCGTAATTGAGCATTTGTAACCGGCGATCGATATCCACAAACAATACTGATAGGCTTAGTAACACCTAGTATTTCATTTAAATCAAATAATTGATCCAGTAAAGCGGTATCAATAGGATGCACATCATCATTGTGGTAATCACGCATTAAATAATTTATTTCTTCCAGTGCCCCATGTACATAGCGGCCTTGTTCAAAATAAGTTAATTTCAATTTATCACCGGTATGCTCATGCTCTAAAAACAGTGTTTTATGAGAAGGCGTATAATAGTTTCCTGATGATAGCGAGGCATGTCGACTAATAATTTCAGGATCTATAGGGCGTGAATGAATATGGCCATGAGAAGCATGGGGAGCATGCGAGGCATGTGAAATATGACCGTGGGCAGCTTTATGGCCCGCTTTGATGTTATGTGAGACTTGTTGTATATGAGATGAGCCATGACCAGCAGGACTGTGGCTAGTTTTAATATTATGATTAACCTGTTGTTGCGTATGTGGATGTGCTTGACCACGCTTCCCAGGATATATGACATTTCGCACCGCTGCCGAAGCAACACCAGAACCACCCATTGTTAATAATGAGCCATAAGCTATTTGTTTAAGAAACTTGCGTCTTGATGCAATTGAGCTATCTTCGTTATCCATTTCTTTTTTAAATAGTTTTTCGTTCATACTGTAAATCTCTAAACCTTGATGGCTCTATTGTGCCTATAAAGCCTTAAAGTTATCTTAAATGCTTAAATTTTTATTTATCACTCAGTAAAAACACCTACGGCCTCAGATTTTTTCTTGGACTTATTGAATCTATTGATATACTTAAACCTACAACTAGACAATCAATACACGGCTAAAGGATGATTTAACTATGACCGAGAAAATCGCAAAGCCATCAACCTATCTCACAGAAGTAAAAGCGCTATCTGATAGAATCGTTAAAGCCCAACAACCTATTAGAATCTTAGATACCATTAAATGGGATGACCGTATCAAACAAGAGTTTTTTAATAGTAAATGCAAAAAAATACCCACTGTTACTGCTGAATATTATCAAAAACGCTCTTTAGGCTTTGATCCTAAAGAAAAAAATCATGAATTCCATCAAATTGAACGTGATCTAGTCCGAAAACTGGGACAACTTAATCCACTCAGCGTGATCATGCGCCGGATTTGTCGCGAATATCAGGACGTAGTTTATATGCTGGATGCACGCGGCACGCCTACTTTCGCCAATATATCCCAAGATTTGTATGGTTCTGCGCAAGATGTATTTCATGTGGGTGACCCCACTATTGCTAATCTAGGCAGCATGATGGAAGAGACATTATCTCAACTCCTGCAACTGGATTTTTTAAGCGAAGAAGCTAAAACGATTAATGCTCAAGAAGCGGTGGCTATTCTTAACGCGAAGATTGACGAAGCCTTTCCAGGCGAGGGCCTACGCGCCATGATTAGCGACGGTATTATTGCCGATGCCGCTGCCGGGACTGATTACATCAAAATACGTTCAGATGCTTTATTTAATAAACGCGACCTGCGTGTCCTTGAAGTCCATGAAATAGGTGTTCATTTAGGCACTACGCTCAATGGTCTTGCCCAACCGTACTGCACTTTTTTAGGAAAAGGACCACCCTCTGCTACCGTTACTCAAGAGGGTTTGGCCGTGTTAATGGAAATCTTATCGTTTAGTTCTACGCCTGACCGATTAATGCGCCTTATCAATCGAGTACGCGCTATTACGCTAGCCGAAGAAGGCGCTAACTTTATGGATATCTTTACTTTTTTTAGAGATAAGGGTCTTGATCAAGAAGAAAGCTTTACCCTAAGTAGTCGAGTATTTAGAGGCAGTACACCCGACGGTATGCCCTTCACTAAAGACTTAACCTATATTAAAGGTTTTGTACTGACTTATAACTTTATGCGTTTAGCGGTCAGTAAAGGTAAGCCCGATCGCATTCCTTTATTATTTTGTGGCAAAACTATGATTGAGGATATGAAAGTACTGGTTGATTTAGTCGATGAGGGTACAGTGATTGCACCCCGCTTTCTGCCTGCACAATTCCAAGATCTAATGGGACTTTCAGCATGGTTAAGTTTTAGCCGTTTTATGACTTCGTTAAACTTTAGGCAATTGGAACAAGATTACGCCAATATTTTATAAGTAACTGACGTTATGCAGTAACGTAGCTTTAGTCTCATTTGACGCACCGAGGAGCGCAGGGAGAAGCGGCAATACAGCCGCCTTTTCTTTGGACACTTTCTAATGACTGCGCAAAAGAAAGTATCTCGCCCTCGGGTGCGATTACCCAATTAACTCATCGTCGCGATAGCGACACAAAAACAATAAACACTCCATCTACGCATTATCGGATAACGCGAATATTTCAACAGGAGCAGCACCTATGCCGAAAACGCTTTACTCGCTTACGCTCTAAAAGCCTTATTCCGGCCTACTGCCAATGCAAGCCTTGATAAGAGGGGCATGTTCTTGTAGTGGCGACAAATTCGCCCAGCAAATAAAAGATTAAATACTGGGCGAACCTGTCACCCCTACAATAAATCATTGCTCCACTTTTAAGAATATCCAATGATTACCCACTATGTCACATAGAGCCAATATCAAAAGCTGTATCTCATACCCAACCACCATGTTCTTGGTGCTCCTGGTCCATAAAATGTAGTACCACTTGGAGAATTTTGATATTGACCATTTGCAAGGCCCGCAGTACCTAACTGACCAGCAGTATAGTATTGTTGATCTAGAATATTATTGACTTGACCGAATATATGAACCCCTTTGACAAACTGTGGCGTGTAACGAACTCCATAATTGACAAGCACATAACCTGGAATTACTCCGTTTTTCTGCTGATTATTATTCTCATTACCCCTAACAAAAGATTCAGAAAAACCGATAATATTTAAATTAGTCCCCCACTCCTTGTTCAACTGATAATCCGCATAGGTCTTAAAAGTATGTGTAGGTACTAATGGAATTTGGTTTCCTGGCTTGACTGTAATTGTACTACCATCAACTCCAGGATTGCTTCCAGCCAGATTGTATTGACTACTAAGTGTCTCTGTAGACTGATAAGTCGCATCCAAATAGGTATAGTTTGCACCAATACTCCACTCTTTAACCCTACGATCAAGACTTACCTCGATACCTTGACGCTGTGTTTTACCAAAATTCTTAAAATAGCCAAAGCCATTAGCGATGGTATTAGGGGCAGCAACAAATTGTAGATCATCATTATTAACAATATTGAAGTATCCTAAACTCCAGTTGATCTTGCTCGGCAGTAATCCTCTGAAACCGGCCTCCCAATTCTGAGTCACAACTTGTTTTAAACTGGGATCGCCCGCCATAGAATTGGGTAATTTACAAGGCTGATTTGGATTAGCGCAGCCCAGTTCAATGGTAGTGGGTGCACGAGTGCCTTCGTTATAGCCGGCATAAAGACCAATAATCTCATAAGGATTATAAGTAAAACCGACTGATGGATTAAACCTATCGTAAACATGCTTACCAGACAAGGAGGCACTAGAATCAATTGCCGTTCCTGGATCATAATTAGCACCCGAGTCATGATTTAGATAATGCTGATTACTTAATCCATCATTATTGCTTACTGAGGTATAGTTGTATCTTCCAGAGGCGGTAAGATGCAGGTTTTTGCTTGGACTGAAGGTATCTTCTGTAAAAAAACTCCATGTTACGGTATCACCACTTAAAGATACGCGGTTATCAACTTGGGAGCCTCCAGAACTTGCATCATTGAAATATAGACCATTGTTAGTCGCTGTTGCAGCCGCACCACTAACAGCAGTGACGCTTCCATTTGGATTTAGATAGCCATATTGACCATATTGATTATAAGCAACAACACTTTGATCATAAGCTCCACCTAATAGAAACTGGTTTTGCATACCAAACAATTTATCATCGATAATGGCTTGAGCTTGTGTACCCCAGTTTTGTTGCTGGGTATTACTTTGGGTAATAATGCCGTTACATTTTTCTGACGGCTCATCTCCACCCAGACCTGGTGTAGCAGCGGCCTGAGCGATACATCTTAGATTAGGAAATGCTGTATTAGAGGCGTTTTGCCCACCGGTTATAGGCGAATAACCTGAACTTAATAAATAATTCCAATTTCTTGCTGCAGATGATGTATTGGCTGTTAATGCAGCACTACTAGGGCGAGCGCCTAAATATGCTGCACCAAAACCATCATTGTTGATATCTCCATTCATAGTGGCTGTATGAATATTTCTGTAATAACTATTTCCAGCCAACATTATCTTGTTATTAACTTGATAGTTAGCCTCTAAATTCAAGAATAACGCTCGGTTGTCGGTAATATCAGGCAATGTATAAACACTGGTATAATCCTGATTTAAATTCTCGACTGTTTGCAAGCCATTACCATTGAGACTATTGTCATTATAAGCAGCGGTTAATTTTAGATCAGCCTTCTCTCCTTCCCAGCCAACTTTGCCAAAAATCTGACGGACATTAGAAGGAGAAGCTTGGCGCCATCCTTGATCTTGATGATAATTCCCCGTCATAAACCAGTTCAAATTCCGTTCTTTATTATAGCCACCATGCTCGAATTCATAGGCATTACGTCCATAGGCGCCCCCCAACCCCTGAACAGAGGTACCTGGATTGCTTTTACCATCCTTAGTTTCAATAGATAGGGCGCCTCCCAAAGTATTTCTACCAAACAATGGATTAGATCCTGGCATCATTGCCATAGATTTGATTGCGGATTTAGGGATTAAATCCCAACTCACCACATCGCCAAAGGGTTGATTAAGTCTGACCCCATCCATGTAAACAGATATGCCTTGTGGAGTTCCTGACAAAGGCGAAGCAGTGAAGCCTCGATAGTTAATATCTGGCTGAAAACCGTTACCTTGGGTATCGTTCACATAGACACTACCCATTGATCGATTTAAAAAATCACTAATATTAGCAGCATTCGTTTTACTGATATCTTCATCAGTCGCGGTTTGAACAGGCGCTGGAACTTTGTCTTTAGATTTACCTACACCATCCAGTGGAGTTGTTTCTATTACATCAATGGAGGGTAATTCGTAAATATCATTTTTTTTCGCATCATCAGCATTAACAACCTGAGCGACCAATAAAGCTAAAGAAAAAAAATAAATTTGTTTTTTTATCATAATTAATTTTAAAAACTTCTTGTTATATTCAACATCATCTCAAATAAAACCAGCGTCACAGATTGATTTGAGTGCTATACAAACATTATCTATGAAAATTCTAAGCTATCCTATAGGAACAATTCCTGAATTCTTAGTATTTCAGTTGTTTTAATGATGTATTGACTTTATTTATTTGATTTAAACCTACAGTGATAAAATAACGACTTTAATGTTTCAATGCATCAACAAAATCAATATTTGAACATTAGCACGACCTTATCGTCAGGCATCAATAGACTGCAATTCGATAATCACAAACCTACCCTTACCTTTATAACCTTATATATATGACAAAAATCCCTACCGTCGGCTTTATTAGTTTAGGCTGTCCTAAAGCGCTAGTTGATAGCGAAAGAATATTAACTCAACTTCGTACAGAGGGTTATGACATCTCAGCTACCTACCAAGATGCTGACTTAGTAATTGTTAATACTTGTGGCTTTATTGATGCTGCTGTAGCTGAATCACTGGACAGTATTGGTGAAGCTTTAGCTGAAAATGGTAAAGTTATCGTAACGGGCTGCTTAGGTGCAAGAGAAGATGAAATTAGAGCACGCCACCCTCAAGTATTAAAAGTCACTGGCGCTCATGCCTTAGAAGAAGTGATCAGTTCCGTACATGAACATTTACCACAACGCCACGACCCCTTTACCAGTCTTGTGCCACCTCAAGGCATAAAATTAACACCTGAACATTATGCTTATCTAAAGATATCCGAAGGCTGTAATCATCGCTGTACCTTTTGCATTATCCCCTCTATGCGCGGCGATTTAGTAAGTAGACCCATTGACGATGTCATGCGCGAGGCTGAGCGCCTTGCCAATGCTGGCGTAAAAGAATTATTAGTCGTTTCACAAGACACCAGTGCTTACGGCTTAGATTTAAAGTATCAAAGTCGAGACTGGAAGGGTCGTTCGGTAAAAACAAGCTTTTATGATTTAGCTGAAGCATTGGGTGATTTAGGTATCTGGGTACGGATGCATTACGTCTATCCCTATCCTCATGTCGATGATGTAATTCCTTTAATGGCTGAAGGAAAAATCCTTCCCTACCTAGACATCCCTTTTCAACATGCTAATAGCCGCATCCTCAAATTAATGAAGCGCCCTGCCGCGAGCGAAAATAATTTGGAACGCATTAAAGCGTGGCGAGCAACCTGCCCTGATATTACTTTACGCAGCACCTTTATAGTGGGCTTCCCTGGTGAAACAGAACAGGAATTTGAGCAATTATTAGATTTTATGACCGAAGCTCAACTTGATAGAGTGGGTTGCTTTGCTTATTCACCTGTAAAAGGTGCGGCAGCGAATGATTTACCCGATTTAGTACCAGAAGAAGTAAAACAAGATCGCTTATCTCGCTTTATGGCACATCAAGCTGAAATCAGTGCTGCACGCTTACAAAAACGCGTAGGCCGCATTGAAACGGTATTGATTGATGAAGTCGTTGAAGAAGGTGCTGTAGCGAGAAGTAAATCAGATGCACCAGAAATTGATGGCCAAGTTTTTATTGATGGCGCTACCCATCTTAAAGTGGGTGATTTTGTTAATGTAGAACTAGAAGAGGCTGATGATTATGATCTATGGGGACGTTTAATTTAATACCCTAAAAAACTAACAATCACCCATAAAAAAACCCAGCTTGAAGGCTGGGTTTTTTGGTCTTACAAAATTCTTAGTCTTATAAAGAAATAGAACTAGAAACTTTTTGTTTTGAACCATCTGGATCATCCATACAACCAGACAAACCAACAACTACTAGTGCTACAGCTAAAAGTGCAAATATCTTTTTCATATTTATATCCTCCAAAGGGGTTTAAATTATTTTTATGTGCGCCAATTATAAAAAAGCACAGGCAATTTATATCATGACTACTTCGATGATGCAATACTAAAAAACTCTTTAAGCTTTTCACTCAATAACAACTACAAAGAATTAATATTTTCTGGTATGTCGAAAGAAATAACATTTGCTTTCCAGCTTACCGTACCGATAGCCACCCAAGGCGCCATAAAATTCTTATGTAATTGATCAGGAACCCAGTAAAACGGCGCATCAATATTTTTAAGTTGTATATGAAACACCGTATTATTTAAATTCAAGCCTATTTTATGCCCCCAAAATGCCGTCACCTTCATAATAAACTTTTCTAAACGCACATTGTTAATCTTAGGCGTAACAGCAATATTAGCCCACATAGACTGCACACGCCCCCAATTGGGAGCAAGTAATCGACCTTGCTCATTAACAAACGGCAACCATTGTTCAGCGCCATTATTATCCGTATAAGTAATCGCTAAGATACGGTTGTAACCAGCAAAATGATCGTGCAGATAAAGCGCATGCGGCGTAATTCCTAAAAAGGTCAAGGACATCATAATAAGAGCATTACTGGCCTCTGAAATTGATGCAATGTACCCATTTGGTTTGAGACCTAAGTCTAGCCGGTAAAAAAGACCATAATGAATCGTACTATTGAGCTGTAATACGATAATAGCGATGAGTATTCGTGACAATTTCCTAGAAAAAGCTTTAGGCTTTTTGATAGCAAAACATTCGAATATACGATGGTACCAAGTATTATTTTGCAGCTCATGACTCACTAAACAATCTGTAGAACAAGTAACTCGATCACGTGAATCAGCAATTTCGCGATATTTTTTTACAGCAAGAAAGTGAATACCAGGCAAGCTCAAAAATAGCCCTAAAGGATATAAATAGCGCATTTTCCGCAAAATCTGACTATAAGTATCAACACCTGAATAAATGCGATTATTTGCATCTAAAGCATATAAATCTAATAACAAGTTCTCTGGCGCAATTGAAGTCATTGCAGGATATTGACTAGCATACGTTTGAGCACTCTTAAAATCGATACACTTAAAAATATCAAAATGATTAAGAATAAGGACTGTACGACTACATAACGGGCATTGCTGATCAAAAAACACCGTTAAAGTCGGTTGTTTGGCAGTTATTAACCGAGACAGAGTTCGCCACCAACTAAAAGGAACCAATAAAACATAGAAGATGAGCATCCCCATGC
>Ga0194037_1000329_pt1 | contig 37048 bp, 42 predicted proteins | sample JunL306m_MetaG_FD_148653 | JGI IMG/M metagenome (GOLD analysis project Ga0194037, IMG submission 148653) | Anoxic zone freshwater microbial communities from boreal shield lake in IISD Experimental Lakes Area, Ontario, Canada - Jun2016-L304-6m | ecosystem: Environmental > Aquatic > Freshwater >... | reverse complement strand
TCGGACATCTGCGAACCCCCTCATGATTTATTGCATCGAGGGGATCAATGTAGAGGGAACGTGGGTGGGAAACAAGATGGGCTATGTTTGACGGTTACGACCAAACTCGCGAGCGTAATTATCTATCGCCTCGTTTTGCTGTGTCGACAGCATTCGGGAGAGTCTCTCGAAATACTTCAACCATGGCTGGTGCTGGTCACGCCGGACCTCTGCCGCTATTACTGCCTTTTCCTTGTTTCGAATATTTTGAAGTAGTTGGGTATGTGCCGCAGAGGTCGTCGCTGCATCAATCACCAATTCAAGATTCGACGTTGAATCTCGCAACAAGAGGATATGCGCTTGCACTCGTGACTCTTCAGCAATCAAGCCAAGCAACATCTCTTCGCTGGCGTCCACTGGAAGTTTGGATTCTTCGAGCCGTGCTGTGTTTTGTGTTATCATTTTTTTAAGATTGGTATGATGGGTTCGCAATGCCGCGATCTGGGCCTTTAGGGATGTGGAATCATGCTGGAGTGCGCTCTTTTCCGTTTTTTTCTTTACCGCGTCCGCTTGCGCTAATGCCACCTGAGCTTTTAACTCTGCTAGATGCTCACGTGTTTGGCGCTCTAACTCCACAAGTTGTTCGTCGTCAATGTCGAGGGAAACCTGAGTCAGTCGCGGGTCGTTACGCAGCCTGCTGGATTCCTCCAGCAGGTATTCCTGCAGCGCTTTATGATCGGTAATCGCGTCAGTCCTTGAAGCAATGAGAATTTTCGTGTTTGCTAGCGCTGTGCGTGCCGCCTCTTCCGCGAGACCTGTTTCATGGATACGTCTATTCAATTCTTCAATATCTTGTTTTACTTTGTTGTGTCGTTCTAGCAGTTGTTCGTGCGGTGTTGGGCCGGATGCATCAAGGACAATACCGATGTTCACAGCAGAATTCGTGAACCGGTCAATTTCGAAATCAATCTGAGCCCGCTCTTTTTTCAAATCAGCGAGCTGAGTGTCAGCGGCATGTTGTTTTTGCTTATTGCTGGCGACCAGCTCGGCTAGTTGCCTCTCCTTCTCCAACACGCCAGTCAGCTCGTCACGCGCACCACTCGCCGCATCTGTATCGACATGCTTTTGAATACGACGGACAAGTTCGTCCTTAGATCCGTGATCTTCGCCGCACAAGGGACAAGATCCTGAGCGGATGTGCACCTGCATTTGCGACAATAGATTCTTGAGTTCGGATTGACTTTTGTCGACCTCTGCAATTTGATGGGACACTTGCGCTTTCTCAGTGGCCACTGCTGAGGCCTGCAGGGAAAACTCGCGCTCCTAAGTTCGCAACTTCTCCAAGGATTTGATCACCGATTGTTCTGACTCAATGACAGCGGCTAGTCGGGTACGGTTGACTTGCCAAGAGGCGATCGACTCGTTTAAACTCTGCACTGTTGCGAACTCAGCGCGTTTAGACTTCAGTTTATCAGAGGTTAATGTCGCAAGATCTATCTTTGAGCGCAGTTCGCCAGCCTCCTTTTCTTCGGTCGTACGGTATTGCTCGAGTGAATCGGTAGCACTAACTAATTCATCATTAAGTGAACTCTGCTTTACAACGAGTTGCACATACGTGGGTTTCGTAGTGCGGACCCATTCTAGGAGCGTTGCGTACGTTTGTGTCTCGGAGCACTTGATATTAATTTTGGTAAAGTGATGTTCCGCTCGCTGGAGAGCCAGCTCGGCAGCATTCCGTTTTTCCTCAGTCGCGTCGAGCTCTTTTTCCTTTTGCACGAGTTGTTGCTGTAGAGTATTGAGGTCGGCTCGCGTCCGCTGTAACTCTGCAACGTCCCTGATTAAAGTGGAAAGCCTATCGATCTGGCTTTGACTATCTGCGTGACGTGCCTCGAGGGATGTCCGCCAACCCCGTACTGTGGAAATGTCAGTTTTTTGAGGTGGGACAGTGATTCCCGCTGAAATGAGCTTTTCGCGCAACGCATCTATTTCCGCATCGAGCGACTCTATGTTGGTGAACGCATTGGCCGTTTGGCCCAACCGCTCAAGTTCGCTTTTCTCAAACGTGATTTGTTCCGAGAGATCCCTAATCTCTTTATTCGCGTTTGTTATCGTAGCGTGCAGGACCTCGCGAACCTTGGTCGTTTTGTTCTCTGCATTTACATAATCTTCAAATGCGAGCATCCTGGAAACGATCGGGGCGGATAGTCGACAATCTTGCTGAAAGTCTTTAGTGAGTTCCTGCTGTTCCTGACTAAAGAGGTGCGTGGCTCGGAAAAGACTTACGAAATTCTCCACTCGATCAGCGGCGGGGATGTTGCCGCTCGTCAGTTCGGTAAGAATGGATTTGCGGTCAGTATACTGACCGTCTAGAAATCCCTGTTTTCGATCGACAACGTTTCTTGTGAGTATGCGCTCTGTGCCATTGCGCAAGAAAGAAACCGATACAACGCTTTCCTCGGACTTGCTGTCAAGATGCTTCGCGGCCTTTTCAAAAGCTTCGTTAGATGATTCGAAGCGCCCGATCCCGCCTGTCACCGCGAAATCTACAGCGTCAAAAAAAGATGTCTTGCCGAATCCATTCGGACCGTACAACACTGTCACTTTAGACCCTATCTCAAAAGTTTGCGGCTTGCGGTATGCCCTAAAATTGGTAATAGTTACAGATTCAAGCCGGACGGGCTCGGTATCGCGGTCGAACTGCACGAACCGCGTATTTGTTGCTGGCGAAAGATCCTTTGGATCACCGAATTTTCCGTTCGTGCAATCCTCAACAATACCTTCTGGGCATCGCTCGCGCTGGACGACTATTAATTTTGCCAACGATGCTGGCACTGTGCAATTTTTCAAAAAAGTCTGGGCGGATGGCGGCCTCATGGACTGGCCGTTTAGCTGCGTTAGCGGAAGAAATGGTAGTCGCGCCAACGATGCCCCCAGCTGAGGTAATAGCAAGACGACGAATTTACGGCAGAAATATACGTCCGTTTCAATTTTTGAACAAAAGTGGTCGAGATCGGGCATTTCTGGTTGCACGCAAAATACGAACGAAAGGTCGAGTGTATCCCACTCCCCTTGCCGTTGTATGTAGTAGTTTTTGAAGCTCCCGTAGAGCGCTTCATAGCTGTCGAGCAGCTCACTGCCGGAAAACGCGAACGCCGATATGGCATGTTCAGTTTGCATCAGCAATATCGGCTGATATGTAGAATTAACCATTACTTCGGACAGGCGAGAGTCAGGCAGGATGCCTTCCAAATAAGAGCGCAGACTGTCGAAAGATTGATGAGAGTTATGCGCTAAGTTCAGCATTGATTGCTCCTTGAACGGCCGCCGCCGTGGTTGATTGCTGGAAAATATCGAGCAACGTTCGATATCCTAGATGCAATGAACCGCTGGTGGTGTCGGTGATGTTACGCTCTTGACCCAACTTAGGTCTTTCAGGCTGCAGAAAGCTGCCAAATCTTGGCCGCCAAAGATTATTGTCTAGATCCCGAGAGATAAGGAGAACCTGCCGTTCCGAAAGTGGCAGAAACTTTTTTGAATGTTCGATACAGTCCTCGTGAGACATACCTCGGATGGCAAATAAGTCGACAGTATTGTTATTAATAAACACGGTTGCATGGGCAAAATTAGAACCTAACGTGAGCGTGGCAAGACCAAGACCCAAAATGTCCAACGTGTGTACGAGATGCTCCAACGCTTCAACTTCACAGCTATCCCATTCGTCTGCATGTTTGTTTGTCGATTCTGGAGAGGCAAGTTTCACTGCATTTGAAATGGACAGAGCTGCAATCAAGCGCAGATCTGCAACTATTTGCTGATGCACGGCATCAGACTGCGTTGCAAGAGCAGCAGTTGGATTTCTTGCTGATAGACGAGGCATCAGGTCTAGTTCATCGTTCAGCCATTTGATAGAAGCAGGAACAGACATAGATGGAACTCGAGGATCATTTACACTGAGAAGTGGAAACTCGAAAGCATTTTCGACTGCATACATTCGGCCTGCAGCGCCTGCGATAAGCGATCTAGGGTTAATCTGAGCAAATGAGTGGATGCAGGCTCCACGTTCCCGGAAAAAAATGTCTGTATAAGCAGAGAGTAGTCTGCTCGACCGAAACTGAGGCCCTCCGTTTGAATACGTCGAAGGGCAAGTAGAAGCTGCAAACTTGGCACAATGAGAAAAAATCAAACTTGTGCCGCCGTATTGGTCGACACGGCCGGGCACTGCTTTACCTGCGCCATTCGCAAAGACCAGACATGTGCAGTCGCGATGCACATGCGGGACTATGTTTTGATCGAAAAACCCGTTTACCCCAGTGAGAAATGTATCATGCGACGGTATAGGGTTGCGTTGGATGACAAAGACCCACGAGAGCGAAAGCTCACCTGGAGCCACCTGTTGCTTCAAAGCGTCCAACACCCAGTGCCAAGATTTTTTATTCTGCTGCTCGGCGATCCAGTCAAAACAAACGAGTGAGCAAAAATGGTATAGGGTGCCATTGTCGAATAGACCCTTGAACGTGAAAACTGATTTACCACGAAACATGGCTTGGTATTGAACGTCTTGTTCAGATCCCGCAGGTCGCAACTTAGGCTGGAGCCATCTTTCAACAGTCCCGTCCGCACCCTTTACCCAAGTGATTACGCAATTGATCCATTCATTCTGAACAATGCGATCCAATCCATTGTGGACATTGTCCCAGTACGTTCCAGGTTCGCCTGCAAGCATCACGAAGTCCGGCTTAGAAAGTGCGTCGGTACCACCTATAATGATAGTGCCGGTGGGCCAATCAGCCGCCCGGATGGCAGTATCAACCAATGCGATACCGTCAAGGCCAGGAATGCAGTATTCAGGAAAAACTGTGAAGTGCGTTTTGGGTTCGCCGTGCCGCACAGCTTTCGACAACATTAAAGTTTCAGTAAGCACTGTTAGTTGCAGAGCTTTTGAATGTGCAGTACACTTGAAAGGTTCCACATCAGTCAGATCAAGACACGGCTGAGCTATAACCATTCCAATACGGTCACAAGGGAGTATTACGCCGCGAGAGCATAAATCAATTGTTTCGACATGAATCATCTATATGATCCTTTTGAGGTAAACCCTTTTTCTATGTGTCTATAATTCACTACTTCCTATCCAAAAGAACAACTTCGGGGCGCCCCGTCGATGTATTCAATAGGCCTAGCTTTAATCGCGACCAATTCCACACATCACGAATAATTCTCAATTGTCCCCAGATCCACCATCATCCGATGGCTGTTCGCACTTAACCACTGTCTGGCCCGGTCCATCTCGGGGCATAAACTCTGCACCGTCAGCCAGAAGCGTTTCGAGTGATCCGGTACTTCGAGATGCACGACCTCATGCGTAACCAGATAGCGGATAACATACTCCGGGGCCATGATGAGCCGCCAGTTGAAAGAAAGATTTCGCAGAGAAGAGCAGTTTCCCCATTTGGTTCTCTGCCCCATGACATAAACCTTTCCGGGTCGCTTGATGATTTTTTTAAGCAAGACTTCCAATAGCAGTTGGATCTTTTCCCGTGCCTGTCGGCGCAACCAGTTTTCAAGGCTGGTCGCCGGTTTTGTGGTTGAATTGATGCCGCAATAAATCGTAATGCAGCCATCAGCCAGCACAACCTTGTTCGCCCGCCGAGTGAGGTTCTCTTCGATTTTGACAGGAGTGGCGATACCGTTGAAAAGAATCTCCTGTCCACTTTTTTTCAGAGGTCGCCGGACACTCTGCATCCGTTCAATCCGGTCAAGCTGCTGAAAAATCCATTCCTGGCGATCTTCAAGGAATGTTTCCAGTTCCAGCGGAGTCCGTTCGACTGGGTGCACGACCTCTACGCCGCCTAGTCCGACGCGAACCCGCAGCTTTTTGGCTCTGTCAGAGTTGACCAGGCGGTAATCAACCGTGCGTCCTGCCAACTGTATGGACTTCAGCGTTACCTGTCTCATAGGTCAGTCTTTATCAGCTCATCCAGCGCCGGTTGCAGGAACGGCGGGTGAATTTCGTCAGGATCAAAGCCGAGTGCTTCATAAACCGGATTCCACGATTCAGCCAACAGCGACTGTTCAACCCGCATGCGGCTCCCTCTTGAATTACTCCATCCAGGCATCAACAGTTTTTTGTCCGTTAGGAAAGCAATCATCCGCCGGGCACATTCGCACAAAACGGCTTCTTCCTTCGAGGCCGAAAACTTCCGCAGCACAACGAAAAGCTCGTATTCACCAGGCTTGGTCAGATTCAATCGAGCCGGTTCTTCATCGGCACTCGCCTTTTCGTCGGCAATATCCTGTAACGCCTTCAGACGTGCTTCAGCGGTCTTGTCGGCGGCATCCTTCTTTTCCTTTATCCGTTTCAGCCGTTCACCAAGTTGGCAATAGGTAAAGCTGGCATCATCTTCCGAAAGTTCAGCGGTCAGGATCGCCTCCAGGGCTGCGGCTTTGTCCGCCGCAGTAGGCAATTCATCAAGTTTTACCAGATAATCCTTGTCTATCTTGAACACCGGCAGAGAGTCAGCAAGGTCCATGAAGGTGGTGTTTGCTTCGATCAACTCACGGGTCTTGGCCGAAAGTTCGCCGAACGTATCCTTTTTGCCTGAGTTATTCTGGCGACGACGATGGGCGATATAGATGCTGCAGAGCCAGTTGTAGCTGCGGCCATGTACATACAGGCAGGGGTCGGGCGAAACCGCCTCCCACAGCCGTTCCAGACTCTTGAAATTCTGCTCGAAAATCTTGGCGGCATCCGGGTCCTTTATGCTGCGCAGCGCCGACAGCAGGCACTCCCGCGTATCTGCAATGACGATATCCTTGAAACTCTCCAGACAGCGGGCCACTTCTCCGGGCACAGTCGCTTTCAAGGCTTCCCAGTCGATCAATGCCTCCTCGCGGATGCTTTCATCAAAGTTCAACGCCTTGGCCAGGTTCGAGAATACACCGAAGTAATCAACCACCACGCCAGTCAATTTGTACATGGTCGGCAAGGGTCGATTGGTGCGGGCTATGGCCTGCAACAGATTATGGTCGCGCAGCGGCTTGTCCAGGTAGAGTACCTGTTCCACCGGCGCGTCAAATCCTGTCAACAGCCGGTCACAGACGATCAGGATCTTCAGCGGCGGTCGCCATTTGCTCCGTTCTTCGCCGAATTTTTCCCGGTTCCACTCCTCCCACTGGGTCGGGGTCAGTTTGAAGTAATCGATCAGGTCGTCCTGTTTTTGCTTGCCGTAATGGAAACGGGCGAGTTCGGCATCGTCATTCTGCCCCTCGGAAATAATCACTTCAGACCATTCTGGCGGCAGGTTACGTGCTTTCAGTTTTATATCCAGAGCATCCTTGTAATTGACGCAGGCGGTCCGGTCAACAGCCGCCAACTGGGCCTTGAAGCCGCTTGGATCAGGATATTTCAGGAAATGCTCTATCATCTTTTCCAACACGATCTCGATCCGGTCCGGGTGCCGCGCCAGCTCCTTCCACTGGGAACGTTGCCGCTGGACTAGATCCTTAGCCTCTTCGTCTTCAACCTCCATCTCTTCGCACATCTCTTCAAAGCCGATACTGAGCGGTTTCTCGTCAACAATAAAAGCAACCTTGTCGCGGATGTAATGCACCTCCAGCGTTGCCCCGTCCTTGATCGACCGCTTGATGCCGTAATAGCTGAGATAGCGCTCCTGCTGCCCATCGATCTCCGGGCCGAAATCCCGATGGGTGTTGTTCATCGTTTTGTCGATCGGAGTACCGGTAAGCCCGAAACGGAATCCGTTCGGAAGTTTCACCCGCATGGTCATGGCGTAGCTGGCTGCGTTCTTCCCTTTTTGCGAGCGGTGGCATTCATCCACCAGGCTGATAATGTTGTCATCCTGGCAAGGGGGCAGATCACCCATTTTCTGGAAGGACTGCACAGTCGTCACCAGCGTACCGCGCCAGACGCTGCCGCGCAGTTTTGATTTCAGATCCTTCACCCCCAGCGCTTTTTCGACGTTGGGATAATCACAGGCATCGAAATCGTCGGAAATCTGCGTTTTCAGATCGCGCCGGTCAACCACGATCATCACGGTCGGATTCTTAAGCGCGGCCTGGCGCCGCAGTTTATAGGCGGCAAAGACCATGGTCAGCGATTTCCCCGAGCCCTGAGTGTGCCAGATCAGGCCGGTTCGATCCTGCGCCGGAACTGGCTTTCCGATCAGCGATAACGTGCGGTCCACAATATCATTGACCGCCTCGAACTGCTGGTAGCGGGCCACCTTCTTGACAGTCCGCCCCTTCTTGGTTTCGAAAGCGATGAAGTGTTGCAGGAAGTCCAGCACATGGCACGGTTTGAGGCGCAACAACCCTTTTACCGGCACTTCCAGCGGGTCATCTGCGTTATCAGCGGCCGGATCGTTCCACCACCCTTTTTGATCAGGATAAAGGCTGAGCCACGGTCCCCAGGTATCAAGATGGCGCTCAATATCCTCTTTGCGGGCATCGTTGAACAGCACCGTGCCATAGCGGAAGGCGTCTTCATCTGCAGCTACACAGAACACGTTTGGAGTCAGCATCAAGGGAGCCTGGCGCTGGTAGCGGTGGAGTTGATGCACCGCTTCAGTCCAGTCCTTGCCGCTGGAGAGATAACTTTTGTACTCGGCAATAACCAGCGGAATGCCGTTCACCAGCAGCACCGTATCATCCCGGCACTGTTTCACTCCCTGAACTCGGTACTGGTTGGTAGCAGAGAAGTCGTTAAGGTGCTGTTTATCAGGGTCGAATTCAATGAAAAGAACGGTCTGTGCCTGTTTGCCGGGGATCAGTTCCACCTTCACCCCGTCACGCAATCTGTCCAGTGTTTCCTTGTTGGCGGTCAGCCTGTCCGGGTTGGACATGGTTTTACGCAGGGCATTGACGGCAAGCATGGCCTGGCCTTCGGTCGTAACCTTGGCATTGATCCTGATGATCGCCCTGATTAGCAGCCGCTCCACTAGCGGGTCTTCTAACGGGCGGTCAAATTCAGACATTTCATCGCCGGTGCGATAGGTCCACCCCAATCCGGTAAAGCCGGGTGTCGCGCTACCATGACCGGACAGCCATTCAAGGATCGGTTCTTCGACGTAACCAGCTTCGCTCATAGAGGAGTTGTCTCCTTAAATAGCGCGGGATCGACACGAACTGTGCCTGTGAGGAGGTCGTGCATGAGGGATTTCTTGAGTTGACGAAGCGCCGTTTCTTTCTGCTCCAGTGCCTTGATCTTTGCCTTCGAGGCATTCACAATTTCTGCGATCTTCTTCTGCTCATCAAGTGGCGGCATGGGGAAACGAAAAACTCGAACTTGTGTTTTGTTCGTCGAGGCCAAGTTTGTAGTGCGTTTGGCAACCCGTGTGAAATAGCGCTTGGCTATGTCTGATTCTACGATTAACGAAAAAAACCGCGGGTCGAGCAATGAATGGTCGGCGCGTACCCGAAAGATATGATTTTGATGCAGACAGTCGGGGATTTGGCCTTCCCACAGCGTACCACGTCCGAGTTTGTCAAGATCACCTCCTTCGGTCATAAGCACATCGCCAGCTTCAAGCCGGTAGCGTTCAACTTCGTCAAGCCGAACCTTAACAGTCTTGATTGTGTTTAGATTCAGATGTCCATCTTGAACATTAGCCACGCGGAGATAGGGCAATTCAACATATTTGTACCCAGTGATATCTTTACCCATAGTCACACCGGAACCGACTTCAGCGACCTCGTCAACCCGCTTGATCTGCCAGTGTGCAGGCCGTTTGCTACCTTTGATTCCGTTCAGGCCCCGTTCGAGCAGTTCGTGTAAGAGAGAGTGGTCGAGAGCTTGGGCTAATAGAACGGCTTCACCTGCTCGTTCAATCGACGTATCAACGGCATCAAGGATACTGGCAATGGCGGACTGCTCATCTGCAGGAGGAAATGCGCCACGCAACGCATAGGCGTCCCGACGAGATAAACCAGGCACGCCGGTAGCAGCATTCAAAATCTTCAGCGGGAGGTAGTCGAGCAAGTAGTAAACATAGCGAAGATGATCGTTATTAATCGGCTTCACGTAATAAACAGTGTCAATTGGCCAAAACGGTCTTTCAGTATAGTGCACGGCACCGACCGAACCTTTTCGACCGACAAGGACACCGGGGCCATTAAGCCAATTCACGTTGTGACTCCCAACCTTGCCATTTGAGCCATAGACATCAACGTCGCCAAGTTTCCGCACTTCTTCCTTCAATGGACGCCCGTATAGGAGTTCTAGGCTGTCTCTTAAAAATACACAGTTCCAATCATGCGGCAGTTGACTCTGACTGAATACTTGGCAGCCAGATAGATTTCTACTGTTCGACATATCCGATTTTCTCCAGCATCATCATCAAATTTTCCTGTGCGATACAAGCATTCGACTCGGCACCGTTTAACATCCTCAATGCATCCTTCACTTCCACCCTTGACTCCGGCTCAAACGTGTCCACATACCTTGGAATATTGAGGTTAAACTCGTTCTCCTCGACCTCGTCCATTTCAACTACGCGGGAATGCTTCAATAGCTCGTCAGCATCGCCATACAGCGCACCAAGTTCCGTTCCTACCAAGGCCACGTCGATCCGGTCGTCTTCTGCTCGTCGCCGTGTTTCGGCAATCCGTTCGTCTCGCTCGGCGATCTTGGCGGCGGCCTTGTCGCACTGGCCTTCTATCTTGGCCAGGGCAGCCTCCGCCTTATTTCTTTGCGCCTTAAGTTTGATCTTCGCCAGTTCGGCGCGCCCTTCTGCAACCGTTGCCTGTAGCCTTGCCAGACGGGTGGCGTGTTCGGCATATTCTGCCTCCAGCCGCTCTATCTCCACATGTTCGCGCTGGTTGATCTGTTCGCGGATGCGTAGGCTGTGTAGAGCCACCAGATCCGGCACCTTGGCGGCATCACCGTAGGCTTGGTAATGGACCAACATCCGCATGACATCCTGCGGGCGCAGTTCGTTCTGGTTGGAAAGCTCACGAAAGTGGCGAGCGGCATAGACCAACAACACCTTGTCGTGCCGCTGCGGTGGCCGTTGCTTACGGAGAATGAGCAGGCAAGCGGGCACTGTCGCACCGTAGAACACGTTCAGAGGCAGGGAGATTACTGCATCGATAAAACGGGATTGGAGCAGAGCCTGGCGAATCAGGTGCTCGTCGTCGGCCTTGCGGCGCTTGATGATCGGGTTACCGTCGTCATCAAACTCACCGGTTTCTTCCTCGACCTCGGGCTGACCACGGAACAGCACCCCCTGCGGACAGACGACACCGGCGCGGCCGGCATCGGTGAGGGATGCGAGAATATGCAGGATGAAGGCGTAGTCGCCATAACCGGCGGGCGGCGCATGAAAGGGAGTACCGCGACCGAAACGGCCATAGAGGTCCTTGTAGCCCTCTTTGGCAAAGATTTCCTTCTTCAGCTTGTCCTTCTTCTTTTTATCGTCTGTCTGCTGCTCAGGCTTCAACCACCAGAAGTCATCGGAGAAGGGGAAATTGGCCAGCACCAGGGAGAACTTCCTCACCTTGCCGTCACCGTCCTTGAAGGCCGGGTCGGCGATGGTGCTTGCACCGGCGGCAATGGTCGCTTCCAGTCCATGTAGCACGGAGTTGATCTTGCCGATGGCGGCGTTGCCCCAGTTCATCTCCTGGGCAAAATACTGGGCCGAAGTGGCGTGATGTCCCTGTTCCCGCAGGTAATCGGCTGAGTGTACCAGCATGCCGCCACTGCCAGCGGTAGGGTCATATATGGTATCGCCAGGGAGCGGCTCAAGCATGCGGACGAGGGTATCAACCACCTCAGGCGGGGTAAAGAACTCGCCAGCCTTGGCACCAGCATCGTCGGCAAACTTCTTGATCAGGTATTCATAGGCGTGGCCAAGAATGTCGGGTGGAACACTGAAGTTGGAAAGGTCATGGCTGTCGAAGTGCTGGATCAGCGCGTGTACTACCTCGTTCGGAATCAGTGGTTTGCCGCTGCCGTCCGGTGCGGGTTGGTTCCAGTCAACCGTGAAGACACCCTTCAGCTCTTCATTGGCAGTAGAAACCGCGCGCATTGCCGTGGTCAGCTTTTCGCCAAGATTGGTGGAGGCTGCCAGCACATCGCTCCACTTACTCCCTTCCGGAATGCTGAAGCGATGATCACCGCGAGCACGGAAAATCGCCTTTTGCGCATCGGTAAATTTTCGGCCCTGCTCCTTCTCCTTCTCGGCAATAGCCTCGTCCGCCTCATACTCCCACTGGTCGCAGAGACGCTTGTAAAACATCAGCGACAGGATGTAGTTTTTGTAATCCTGCCCGGCAGTCTTGCCGCGGAGTATATTTGCCGCACCCCACAGGTGCGCTTCAAGTTGTTGCTGGGTGAGTTTCATTTTTGGCCTTTATGCTTTTGTTATTTCGGACCTACTATTAATCATATTTCCCAACGTTCGTCTTGTTACAACTAGTTGATAAGCAATGTATCAATTCTTTTACTCAAATTTTGGAATATATTCTCTGGTCTCAAACCAGCCCTTCTAAAACCTTGCTGATAGTCGAGTTTGTCCTTTTCTTCCAATGATTCCACGCCTTGGGCTTTGATTTGGTGCAACATACGTATTATTGATACAAGCCAGAGGTCAGGTGACTTTTCCTGAATTATTGAAACTAATTTTAACGCTTCAACGTGGCCTGACTTATTGTCTTTCGCTATTTTCATATATAAATCAGGTTTGACAATCTTCAGGCATATTACATAAGCGCCAAGCCCCGACAGCGTATTAAGCGGTTGTGCCATTGCAAAGTAGATGTAGGCACGTTCAATATCACGAAAAGACATTTGGAAAATGGATGCTAAAGCAGCAAGGGCATGAATGAAGTCTTGAACGCCTTCATTGTTCGGGAATTTATACCGCTTTGCCAATTCTGTACAATAGATGAGGTTGTGACAGTTTGCCCCTTCGGTGAGCGAGGTGGTTTTGGGGAGTGTTAAGAAGAGTTGAATAAACTTGCCGAGATAAGCATTGGCGTCAATGTTTGCGCCGTAGACCCCTTTGATCGCCTCTTCCAACTGTGGGCGGTTAAGTAGAAGAACAAAGACTAAATTTGGAGTGTCGAAGAAATGTTTGATCCGTTCAATAACAGTGACGGCAAATGTAGGTTTGCAACGGTCAAGCTCATCGATAAAAAAGACAACCGGCTTTTCCTGATTAACGGCAAATTCGGCTAATGATTCCCGAAAGTGAAGGGCTGTCTGTTTATCCTGGTCATAATCCTGCAACCGCTTCTGAATGTACTTCTCTGTTGCACCACCTAGTTTTTCTTCGAGAAGATCAGCCAGCTTATCTTTTATTTCAGCAAGGTCATTTATGCCTAATACCATTTTGCCAAAAGCATTAGCCGCCATCTTTGCAGCAGCCGGAAGCAATATGGTCCCGGTTTTTACGCAGGCATCACGAAAATTTACCCAGCTTTCATCGCCTTCTGACTCTTTGACAACAGACAATATCTCCGCTGAAATCAATAAGAATGGATCATCAGCATAGTCCTGCTCGAAGGCATCCAGAAAAATAGTCTTGTAGCCACTGACTTCAAGCTGCGCCGCCCAATTTCTGCCGAAGTAGGATTTCCCTTCGCCCCATGGCGCATCAATTGCCATGACACAGCCACTATTCAGACGATCCACATACTTGGTAAGCCGATCAGCCAAAAGCTTACGTTCAAATTGGTCATTCTTGAAGGGTTCCCCATCAACGTAAGCAGGGGGGCGGTTATATATCTGATTGTCCTGGGTCATATTTTTCCTAATTATTGTGAACGAATCCGCTACCAGATTATTTACTATTTAATAATGGCATCTGTTCATCCGTCTTAACCCAAGCATCTCCTGGCATCAATGGAGCCAGGGTCTGCAATACATAACATGCCGCCGCCCGGTAATCCCATGACGACCCGGTAGTAAGCAGTGGACCTATATCATCAAGAAACCGGCGGTCATTTAGTTTCGCAAACAGGTTCAGCTCAAACTCAGCGCGGGACACCTGATGTTCTTCGTGTTCCAGATAGCGCAAGAAACAGGACACTATGGCCTCTGGTTTGAGCTCCAGTGTTTTTGCGGCGTACCATAGATCAAACAGATCTCGACCTTTTTTCCGCTGGTAGAGGGCACGCAATTTTGTGCCAAGTAATTCATCAATGCCATAGGTTGAGATGGTCGCAGTTCCGGTGTGCCAGCGGGAGACCATCTCGAATTTGAATGGTTGGTAACCCAATACCGTAAAGTGCTCGCGGGAGTTGATCTCTACTTTTAAGCGTAGCGGTAACCCTTCTTCTGATTCCACCCGCCACATTAGCGTTACTCGTCCTTCAGACTGCTTCCGTTTGGGAACACCCAGCCAGGGGTTCAGCTTTTCCTGTACTGCATCCATGACCGGACCGATGGGACCCGGTTTCATCTGCACCAGGTCAATATCCTCAGAATATCGTGCTGGCGACAGATGCAGCTTGAACAGTGCTGTTCCTCCGCGAAAAGCAAGACTTTCCGCCAGAAGTGGGTGGCTGTACACATCCACTAAAGCCCGGCAGATAATCAGGTCCTGTTCTACCTGTGACAATTGCGGCCAAGGCGCATGGGTTCGCCATGCGGTAATGTAGTCGAGTGGTATCATAATTCCGGTTCTACCTTTTCATTTGGAAACAGCCGCCAGCGCATATCCTGACGCACACCTTTGTGGGGTTGTGTCGGGGAGAGTCGAACAGGCACTGCTTCCTTGCTGCTCACATATTCGGCTAATCCTTCAGCCAATTCGGCTTCGCCTATCAATTCCAACAGATACCCGAGTCGCTGTGACCATGCTACCGGGGATAGTTCAGCGACACTTGCCAGCTTCGCGGCATCAATGAACTCAGCCAACTCGCTTAATACGGTTGCGGCATTGTCCAATCCTCCGGCATGGTGCGGGTATCCGGCTAAATCATAAGCAGTAACTTCAGGAGTGGAAACCTTTAGGTAACCGCGTGGAGTCTTGAAGTCCTGAGTGGGAATTGCGGCAACATTTTTTCGGGAGATGAAATCAACCCTCACCCCGCCACACGTAATGCCTGGACGGGATCGCTTTACCACAACCTGAAACGCTTGTGGCCTGTGGTGAGCTGCACCATGGTGTTCAGCGGCGGTGAGCAGTCCCGCGTAGTAGGGCTCTTCCAAGTGAGCCATTAGCGAAGGTATGAACTGGTTGGCGGGCAAACATCCCAGGTTTCTCAGCTCTGGTGGAACAATTACGTAGAAGCCCCGAAACGGCATGGCAATCTCGCCTTTGTGCCGCAAGCGGCGCAGAGCCGCACGAGTAGCAATAACGCCTGAACCAAGCGCCTGAGCTGCCTCCACACCGCTGAAGCAGTACTTTCCCTGAGTCAGCAGGTCGTTGATGTAGTGAGAAATTATCATGAGCTACTAGGTATACTAAACAAGCACATAAAGCAACGTTTTATGTTGTTATTTCAGCTTATATTATTTTTGCCATAGATCAAATGACAAGGTTCTCATATAAATCCGGCCACGTTCTTCCATGAAAAGTGCCTCACACTACTCCGGCAACCTCCACGTGTCAACGCAACAAAGCGCCATCGTCCCTCTCATATGCACTGCTGTGTTTTGACATGTCATATTTGCGGACAACGGCACTGTGACGCACACAACTAGGGTACTGGCTACGGGGAGCCACCTCTTGAGTCGTGCGATGAAAAATCTTGTTACGTTCTACCTGAAGAAAATAAGCCTATTTCAGAGGTCTATGAGCCAGTTATCACGTTCAACCGGCCCCTTTGAGTGCAATTTTAACCTCCAAAAGCTGATCACTGTACTTATGACGCAATTGGACAAAATAGCCGCTAAATTGATCCGTTTCTCACTAACCATGCGTTTCCAAATACCGCTTTGCAGTGGCAATAGCACTCTCTGCAAATTCCTGGCGCAAGCTCTTCGGCGAAAGCACTTCTACTCTCTCACCATATCCACGGAGCCACCAGCGCAACTGATGCGAGTTTCCTATCGTTGCCTGCAGCTGCCAACCATCCTTCTTCTCAGTAATTTTCTGATCCTCCGCAACCGGCGTTTCCCGAAGACGTGCAATATCGTACTTGTCGCTGAACATAGCCTTCAGTTTGATGTCATCTCCGACTGGAAATTTCAACTCATCATCGATGTATTCATCAAGTTCAAAACCTTCAGGAATCGTTATCGGTACTTCAGTGGGCTTTACGTCTATCATTCGATGCAGTAGCAACAAGACAGTATTTTCGTGCTCATTCAATGTTGCTACCAGATAGGTCAACCCTTCCACAAAAGCCATGCCTAAAGGGTTTACGTCATATTCTTTGATTTCACCTTCGACAGTACGATAGGTCGCACAAAATCTATGTCCCTCCAACACCGCCGTGTAAACCTTATCCATAATGTCATCAGCAATCTGAGGATAGATCACCGGTAGATTACGTGAAACCACCCTGATCTTGTCCGGCCAGTGCGAAAGACTAGATTCAGTGGTTTGCTTCAGCCGCTCGGTGGCAGCCTTGAAATATGGCTCAAGAACTGCCATGGTTCCGCGCGGAAACATACGTTCCAGATAATTCTCGGCAAGCTTGAATGTCAACGCAGTTACCGGGTCCATATTGGAAATTCCAAAAGCAGGAGCATCCTTGCGCCAACTCCAACCAGCAGGATTATTGTTGTCACAATCCAACGGAAATTCATTGGACTCCAGTGAAAGCAGATCACGCTGGATAGTGCGCAAAGATGTTTCAATTCCATATTCGCTGATGAGTCGGTCCCGTATGGTGGTGGTCGAAACTTTCCCGCGCGGTGGAAACATCTTGAGAATCAGCCATTGCCGGTAGAGTGCACTCATATTCATACCTCGATACAGACGATATCTGCACGACAGAATTTGACGTGCTGTTGCTGTAGGATACAACATATCTTTGGCAATGCAATACGGTTCGGTTGAAAGGATTGGCGATGGTGAAACTATTCAGGGTGATTGATGAAAAAAACAATGGGGTGGGAGTATAAAATGGAACTTCATTCAACAGTGCATCACGATAATGCCGACTGACAAGCTATCATCGGATTCGGTGAAAAGGGCCTGTATCTACTATTCATTTAGAACTAATATTCATGGTTTCTTGGTTTGTTCTGCAAAACATTGTAAAAACAGCACATTAACTGACAATCGAACGAAGTATCCGAATTGTCATCCGTTTGTTTTGTTCCGACATCATTTTGAAAATTCTCAGAGCCTCATCGTCGAGTTTTTCTTCTGAGAGGTGGCGAAAGTCGAGAAGATCCATCATTTCGACTTGCAGACTATTAGCAATTGACTCAAGCGTATCCATTGAAGGAAAGCTTTTACCACCTTCGATTCTGCTTATTTGCTTCGGGTCAACCTCTACTTTTTCCGCAAGCAATTCCTGAGTTGTCCCTCGTGCCTTACGGACCTCTCGAATACGTGCTCCCAGCAGTGCCTTCGTCTGCATATATTCCCCCATAAAAAACTGAAGGAAGTATCAGAAGTTTTAGCATGTTTTGTAATCCCTCCCAACGTCCTTTATTCTTTAAATACTGGACATTGAGAGTACCTTGCAGTACATTTGGTGGCCTATTGAGTATTGAATGGTGACATTCAGTGTGGAGTTTACGGGAAGTCCTTACAGTGGGCAAAGTTTCAATTATTAGTGGTGAGGTGGAACATTATGAAAGTGCCATTTAGGTTGCAAGCTTCAGAATATGACTGTGTGCCAACAACCTTTTTAAATGCTATATCCTTTCTATTTTCAAGGGGGGAGATACCTCCTATTGTTATACAGAAAATCTATACATACACTCTTGACACAGTATCTAAAATAAATACGTTGGGTCACGGTACTACCGGAATAGCAGTGGAAATGCTTGGAAAATGGCTGGCCAATTTTAAAGATAAAAAATTTTCCGTCAGCACTGAATATTTTACTGGCGAGAATGTTCATCTTAAGCCAAGAAGCAAAATTTTAAAGACTTTAAAAGGCGGCGGCGTGGTTCTGCTACACGTAAACCCTTGGCATTATATACTTGCAATTAGTTGTGATGAAAATTTCATTTACTGCTTTGATCCATATCCGCTTACCAAGAATAATGAAGAAGGACGCTTAGAATTTGTAGATCAGAATGGTAGCCAGTCTCATAATCTAAAAATACACATTGATTGGTTGGATACAAAATCGAATAGGAAGAAATATGCATTGGGAGCAAATCTCAATAGAGAGTGTTTGCTTTTAAGCAGAGATTGCTTATGAATCGTGTTGTATAGGGTTCACGGATAAGCAGTCAGGCTACCTCCCACTATTCAACCACATTATCAAGCTGACAATATTATCTGTTGTTTCTGTCTCTGGATAATGCCTGGCTTCATCGAGTAAGATTTGCTTTTGCTCAAAAGTAAAATCTCGGACAACATCAAGGAAGTAATAATTAGTAGCGCGAGTGGTAGTTAGATGTTTGAGGAACGTGTCAAAGCCCTCCAGTTCATAAAGCTTCAACGTCGCTACACGCTGCAACCAGAGGTCGTCACCCTCAAATAAAGGAGTTGCCGCCGGGGATTTTTCAACAATCGCTCCCAGCATTTTCTTCCCCGCCGAACAACTGCCAACCATCAGAATGCTGAAGTAGAAAGTCCTGAACAAAAGCGAAAACCGCTTTTGTTCCTCATCCGCAACACCGCACTTGTCCTCGATTTTCAAGTCGTTGCCGTCCAGCCACCAGGAAACATAATGCTTCAGCATGTTTCTGCATGCGGGTAGAACAGTGGCAAGCGTTCGCAGATCCTTGCTTCTCTCCCCCCAGAAAAATGTTTCTGGTTCATACAGCACACCAAGGTAATCAACGTTGAATCCTACCGTTGTAGATTCAAAATCATCTCGCTGCTCCTTGTTGCAGAGAGCCGCAACAGTCTCTCTATACAGATTCTGCTTCAGGAGTCGCTGGTACACTGGAGATGAATAGCCGTGCTGCAACAGAATTTCCAGCCCTCGGCAAAGTAATACATGTTGGGGAATCTCAGGAAAGAAGGGCAAGCGTTTATGTGCCAGCGAACGTTTTAGTCGATCCAGTACTGGCAGAAAATCAGGTGCTTCTCGCAGATAGAAGTAACGGTGCAGATTGCTTTCCAATTCTTTCATCTGTAGCGTTCCAGATACTTCGCCTTTCAGGACAGTCAACGCTATCTCTTCCGTACAATAACCACACATAGTGAATCCTCGCTCTTATTATAGTGTTACATGTTGCCGCAACAACTCGGCCAGTTCAGCCAGGCAGTGTTTTTCAGCCAGTTGAAGCGGAGTAAAGCCAGAATTATCATTTATATTGTCAGCCCCGTGCTGAAGTAACAGGCGAACCAGTTCTATGTTTTTTGCAGACGCAACGGCAAAATGCAACGGAGTCGAGCCTTCATCATCGACAGCATTTGCATCTGCACCGCGACCCATAAGAAGCGCAACCATGTTCAATCGCCTCTGAGCAAAATCATCAGAGGTATGGTCGTATTGACTGGCACATGCAACGTGCAATGGTCGTTGCCCCCAAAGGTTAGCTAATTCAAGGTCTGCACCGTATGAGTGCAGTAACCCGGCCACTTCTGATTCAAATTTATAGGCTGCATGAGTCAATGGAGTATATCCGTCAATGTCTATGCCATCGTGGTCTGCGCCGTTATCAAGAAGGAGCTGACAGCACTCGTATTTCCAGCTGGAAATAGTTTGATGCAGAGCCAATGTTTTTATGCTGTCAGGAATTGAAGTTTGCAGTTGCAGTGTTAATGCTTCAACATTCCGGTTTTCTGCTGCCCATATGAAGCGGGCATGGCTGTAATTGACGGGATGGCTGAATTGAAGTTTATCGAACAGATCGTAAGCCCGTTGCTCAAAATTTGCTCCATTTACTGCCGACACAATGGCAAGCTCAGATGCTGAATATTCCGGTTGAACTTCAGACTTCATCATCAATCACCTGGTCTCCATCATCCTCAACCAATTCTTCATCCGCAACATACACACAGGATTCAACGAGTCGCGCCGGTACCTTCCTCGTTAGATTGAAATTTGATTCCATACACACCAGCAAGAAGTTATCAAAAGGTACGAGAGCATATCCCGAATCAAGCATCGCCTTGCCAATATTGGCAATAATGCTATCAACCAGCCGCTCGACTCCAGCTATACTTCTGAGCTGATCCCAGCAAATCTTGTAAGGCTCGCACTCGTTATCACTAAATTCATCATCATACAGATCACTGAGAATGCTTGCAGTTTCCTGTGCTGTTCGTGCCATGGATGGCCTCCTGTGTGTATGTATTGAGTTGAGTATCTCATGGATGCGCGACAATTCATGTCGTGTGAGTTGCGGAAATAAATCACTTTTACGGGGAGTTATTGACAACCACCTGTAATTGCAATTTTATCAGATAATATGATATGGATAAACATAATTAACTATATAATACAGATAGTTATATAAGTTATGGTAGTGCTGCCGATATGCTGGAAATATTCTGTTGCGGGGCGTAATATGTGCCAGTATCATCAAGGAGCTTGACCAAAAACTGAAGCAGGTAGAAAAAGAGACATTGGACGACTTCCAGGAACTAGAAAACTGAAATAATTCTTAAACGAGGAACCCTATGAAAACCGCCTTACTCATCATTGACATCCAGAACGATTACTTCCCCGGCGGCAAGATGGAACTGGTTGGCAGCATAGAAGCTGCGGCAGCTGCGGCTCGACTGTTGGCGGCTTTCAGAAAGCAGGCCTGGTCAATCTTCCATGTCCAGCATATCGCTGCCCAGCCAAACCCGACCTTCTTTCTTCCGGTAACACCAGGGGCTGATATCCATGCCAGCGTTGCTCCATTGCCGGGGGAACCGGTCATAATCAAACACTTCCCGAGCAGTTTCCGCAACACCGACCTGCTGGAACAACTGAAAACTGCCGGTGTCGATACTCTGCTAATTTGTGGCATGATGAGTCATATGTGTGTTGATACGACCGTCCGTGCAGCATTTGACCTTGGCTTTTCCTGCACTATCACCCATGACGCTTGTGCCACTAGAGAACTGTCATTTAAAAGTGTCACCGTTCCAGCAGAGCAAGTACACGCCTCATACATGGCAGCACTCGGAGCAGTATTTGCCCAAGTGATTGGAGTTGATGAGATACTTGAAAACATGCAGTCCACTCAATAAGTTCATCGGAGTTGCTGCTTCAGAAGCAAAATATACAAGGGATGCTCTTATGATTGACCACAACAGACTCTTTACTACCTTTATGGCTCTCTGTGCGATTGATTCCGAACCAACCAGTGAACGACTGATGGCTGACCGGCTGACGGAACTGCTCGCATCACTCGGCTTTGTAGTTTCCGAAGATGACACCGGAAAGAAAATAGGTGGTAACACAGGAAACATTTATGCACGACTGGAAGGCAACGCTGTTGGAGAAACATTACTCTTCTCCTGCCATATGGACCGGGTTGTTCCTGGCGTGAATGTCAAACCACGAATTGATGAAGAATATATAGTAAGTGATGGAACAACCGTACTCGGAGCAGACGATGCGTCAGGATTGGCAGCTCTGCTGGAGGGAATCACAGTACTGAAGGAAAACAGGAGAGCTCATCCGGCCATCGAGCTGGTACTGACCGTCGCAGAAGAGTTATCACTGGTTGGTTCCAAGCATTTCGACACAACTCAGGTCACCTCGCGGATAGGCTTTGTTTTGGATGCTGGCGGAGATGTCGGGGAAATTGTCCTGCAAGCACCGGAGCACATTAAGTTTACCGCCGTATTTCATGGCCGAAGTGCACATGCCGGTTTTGCCCCGGAAGAGGGAGTATCGGCGATTCAAATTGCAGCATCAGCTATCAACCGGATGGAATTGCTCCGTATTGACGCAGAAACAACCGCCAATATCGGCAGTATCTCTGCAATCGGCCCAACTAATATCGTGCAAGACCGTTGTGAGCTTCAAGGTGAAGTTCGCTCACTGACACCAGTTAAAGTTCAGTCCCACATGGCAACCCTATCCGATGTTATGCACGCTGCTGCTGCCGAATATGGTGGTTCAGTAACCATCGAGACCGAGACCTCCTACAAAGCATATCAACTGAAAGAAGATAGCGAACCGGTACGCAGGGCGGCTCGGGCCGCAACAGAAATCGGTGTGCCAGTTCGCTACAAAGCAACAGGTGGCGGCTCTGATGCTAACTATTTCAATAGCCGGGACTTGCCAACAGTAGTACTCAGCTGTGGATATGAGAAGGTTCATACGACAGCGGAGCGGATTCCTTTGAAACAGCTTGTTCTTCTCACAGAGTGGGTGCTCGCCATTATTAGCAACGGAGTAACGGATCTGCCCAAGGAATTGCTTTGAAAATGAATAGATTATTGGTCCTGTTCTGTCTTGTTGCAACCGTATCCGGGTGTGCTTCCAAGGACTGGCGAACCGCTAGTCGTGAATCAGCTGGGATCGCTCCTGATCCGGCAGTAACAAAAGAAGCGGTAGTACTAGCCTACGCAGCCCCCACGTGGGGATGGCGAGGTTGGTTCGCCGTACATACCTGGATATCGGTAAAACCGGCCAACAATCCTACTTATACAGTTTACGAGCTAATTGGATGGAGACAAAATCGAGGTCTTTCGCTCATTCGCATAGAAACGGACCTTCCCGACCGCTATTGGTTCGGTGAGCGTCCACGTCTGCTCAAGGAAATCAGAGGAGACAAGTCGGAGAAGCTGATTCCAGCCATCAATCAGGCCGCTGCCAGCTACCCCTGGCCGGATACTTATAAAGCTTTTCCTGGCCCGAACAGCAATACCTTTATCGCTTGGATTGCCAAGAAGGTGCCGGAACTTGAGCTTGAGCTGCCATTCACGGCGATAGGTAGCGGCTATAAAAACTGAAGCGATAAACATATCTGAACGACTCCTGCAGGGTTCTCAAATTCAGGAATATCTTGAACCGATTGCCCAACTCAGGCTAACAATCTTCAATGAATATCCCTATCTCTATGACGGACGATTAAAGGATGAATTGGTGTATCTGCAACACTACGCCAACCATGCCGAAGCAACCGTCATCTTAGCATCTTGCGGCAACGAACTTGCCGGTGCGGCTACAGCTATCCCATTGCAATGCGAATCCGAGGAATTGACATCTCCCTTTGCGACTACTCAGTATTCAGTAAAGCGTACCATTTACATCGGCGAATTGCTCTTTTACCCGGATTACCGCAACAAAGGACTGGGAACACGCCTCCTGTCAGGCCTTGAACAACACTTCCTTGCTCATAAACGCTATGATTTTCTGACGAGTGTCACGGTAAAGAGATCTGATGACCATTCGTGCCGTCCAGTAGGCTATGTCCCGATTGAACGTTTCCTGCAGAGAAATCAGTTTGCAAAAATACCGGGAGCAGCCACGCATTTCACCTGGAAAGAAAATGATGGTATTCTCAGAAAACATGAAATGCAGTTTTGGATAAAGCCTCTTGTGCAATGAGTTAGCAATCCAAGCTACCAATTTTAGGCATAAAGTAATTCAACAACGAATTAGAAAGGCAGCTTTTGGACATCTCTAAAAAAATCTTTACCCGTTACGAAAAGTTTGTCATTGCCATATTGGCTCTACTGCAATTCACTGTCATCCTCGACTTTATGGTCCTGTCTCCGCTTGGCGCCATACTAATGCCTGAATTAAGCATATCAACTTCGCAGTTCGGCTTGGTTGTATCAGTGTATGCCTTTAGTGCGGGAGCATCTGGTTTATGTGCTGCTGGTTTTGCTGACAAGTTTGACCGGAAGAAAATGCTGCTGTTTTTCTATGCCGGTTTCGTCTGTGGCTCTGTCTATTGTGGTATTGCCGATAGTTATCAGTCGCTGCTCTATGCCAGGGTCGTTACCGGTATATTTGGAGGTGTGGTAGGCTCTATCTCGTCTGCCATAATTACGGATATCTTCAAAATGGAAGTGCGTGGCCGAGTAATGGGATTCGTACAGATGGCATTTGCTGCCAGTCAGGTTCTCGGTATTCCTATTGGCCTTCATTTGGCGACTCATCTCAACTGGCATGCTCCATTTCTGATGATTGCTGCTGTTGCAGCTCTTATCGAAATTGCCATTTTGTTGAAGCTGAAACCGGTAACTGACCATCTACAAGGTCAGCGGAATTTAAATGCGTTCAGCCACCTGTGGCATACTGCATCGAACAAATTTTACATCCGTGGATTCGGCGCAACTATGCTCCTTGCCACGGGTGGTTTCATGATAATGCCGTTTAGCAGTGCCTTCCTGGTTAATAATGTACTGATTCCGGAAACCAGGCTTTCAATAATATTTTTCATTACCGGCATAATTTCCATAATTACTGGTCCTATCCTTGGAAAACTGGCTGACAATTACGGAAAGTACAGATTGTTCGCCTTCGGCAGCATCCTCTCAATAGTTATGGTTATTACTTACACACACCTTGGCCCTAATCCTATCTGGGTAGTTGTTATTACCAATGTTGTACTGTTCATAGGCATATCATCTCGAATGATTACTTCCTCTGCCCTTATTTCAGGTGTGCCTGAAATTAAAGACCGGGGGGCATATATGGGGATAAATTCTTCCATTCAGCAGGTATCAGGAGGAATTGCCGCATTTGTGGCGGGGCTTATAGTTTACCAACCAGCTAAAAATGCGCCGCTGCAGCACTTTGATACTGTTGGCTATGTCACGGCCTGTACTATGCTTATTACACTAGGCATGATGTTTTTCATCGACCGAGAGGTGTCGAAGAAACTTAATGTGGTTCATGCCTGAGTTGTAATGTCATCGCACAGTTGATATTTTGTACGACCATACTTACATTGACTACTGGATCATCCTACTACACAGGAGTTGATAGTATGTCTCCTCTGAAAACTGATAAGAGCCCATTATATGATTGAATTGAAAAACGTTACCAAACGATATGAATCACTTACTGCTGTTGACGATGTATCCTTCTCTGTCAAGACAGGCGAGTGTTTTGCTCTGCTCGGTCCAAATGGTGCCGGTAAGACTACAATCGTTAAGATGCTACTCGACTTTACTCAACCGTCATCGGGAAGCTTATCATTAAACGGCATCCCAAGTACCTTTGCAGAATGCCGACAATCAGTTGGTTATCTTGCCGAAAACAACCATATTCCACCATCTCTTACAGGGTGGCACTACCTCTTGCGCTGTGCTGAGTTATTGGATATGAATCGAACTGAGGCTACAGACCAATGCAGGCGTATTGTAGAGTCGATTGGAATGCAAGGCAGGGAGAATACAAAGGTCGGCACATATTCTAAGGGCATGGTGCAACGGTTCGGTTTAGGCGCTGCCCTCATGGGTAATCCGAAACTGTTAATTTTAGATGAGCCCACCTCCGGTTTAGACCCCATCGGCATCAGGGAAATACGCCAGTTCCTGGAGTCGCTTAAAGGTCAAGGCATGACTATCTTTCTGAACTCACACCTATTGTCGGAAGTTGAAAAAATCTGCGATACCGCAGCAATCATCAATCGTGGCAAGCTTTTGGTAAAAGATGAAATTGCCGCCATAGTCAAGGACGGTGAGACGCTGGAAGATGTGTTTGTAAGACTGGTGAGAGGCTAACATGGAAACTTCAAAGTCACTTCCCCCTATAACAAGGATTACAAAATATACGCTCATTGACGAAGTGCAGCAGAGAAGTTTTGTCTTCATGTTTGTTTTCTGCGCACTCTGCGTTTTTCTCGTTCGTGGCTGTTATCAAGGCAATTACATGGTGAACGGGCAGACTCTTGATGCCGCAACCATTGTCCGAACCTTGTCGAATGCGACCTTCCACGTCATTGGTGCTGGCGTAATGGTCATAACGGCTTTGCTTTCGATGCGCATATTCAGGCGCGACCGGAACGAAGGAATGCAATCGTGTATTTTGTCAAAACCGATTGCCCGGTGGCAGTATGTTATGGGTAAGATCCTTGGATTATGGATCGTATCAACACTTTTCATGTTCGTCTTGCATAGCATTGTCTTTTTAATCACATCCATCAATTTGAAGGTTTTTATGCCTGAATACCTTCTGGCCTCACTGCTATGTTCTATCAACCTGCTCTTTGTGGTTATGGCTGTACTTCTATTGTCACTTCTGATGTCCGACATTGTTGCCTTTCTTTCTGTTCTGGGCGTCGGTGTCGTTGGTTTCGTAGCTGATGGCATAGATGCTGCCAGCCACAGTCAGATAGCGCAGGCGATGCTACAGCAACCGACCGACCATCTGCATTCAGACATTACATGGTGGAAAATTGTTTATATTCTATGGCCGAAGCTCTTGGGAGTTCAGCAGTTGGGATCTTCGTTGATTGATAGCGCATCAAACCGTGGATTCGGTACTATCTATCCACTCATCAATGTCTTCATTTATTGCATTATTCTTGGCGTATTACTTTTCAAGCGATTTAGGAATGAAGATGTCATCTAAATTTGTTGGGTAGTGGATGAGGATGTATCGGCAGTCTGTTAGTAACCGGCGAGTAGAAAGATTGACCCAAGGAGATTCAGGATAATGCTACAAATTCATAGTGAATCCCACAGGTCAGAAAGAATTGGTTGGCTTCGAGCAGCAGTGCTTGGTGCTAACGACGGAACAATTTCGGTAGCAAGCCTTGTCGTTGGAGTTGCCGTTTCTGGAGCAACACAAAATAGCATTCTGCTTACTGGTATAGCTGGTCTTGTCGCTGGTGCAATGTCTATGGCTGCAGGCGAGTATGTCTCTGTTCAATCGCAGGCAGATACTGAACATGCTGACATTGCCAGAGAAAAGCGTGAACTTGAACTGCAACCGGAACACGAACTGGATGAGCTCACTTCAATTTATGTGAGCAGAGGTCTCGACCAACCTTTGGCACGTCAAGTGGCAGAAAAACTGATGTCCGGTGATGCTCTCAGCGCACACGCCAGAGATGAACTTGGCATTACAGAAACTTTACGGGCTCGACCGCTTCAAGCAGCACTTGCGTCTGCAATTGCTTTTGTTGTAGGAGCAATTGTTCCAATCCTTGCTGTCGTGCTCGCTCCTAAAGCCTTTGTCACGGAGGTCTCATTTGCAACCGCGCTGATAACTTTAGCCATATTGGGAGCTACCGCAGCATACGCCGGTGGTGCTCCCATTGCTAAGGGTGCTATTCGTGTTGCATTCTGGGGTGTGCTCGCAATGGGACTAACTGCCGGAGTTGGCAAGCTCTTTGGCGCAGCTATTTGAGTATTTGAAACAATAACCTAATGGATAGCCAGAAATGATACAATGGCTCTGATATGGTCAGCGAAGAAAAGTATATTTCCTCAAGGTGCCTATCAACAGTTAATCTCACTTCAGAGAACTGCTGAGATCACACCTCCAAAAAAATTGAAAACAGGAGTTTTTATGAATGAATTTAGTACCACACAACCACGCACCGCAACTCAGATAGTTGTGAGACAAAACTCTCTTATCCGACAGGTATACGCCTGGATGGGAGCAGGATTGGCAATTACAGCTTTTGTTTCGCTTATCACACTCTCCTCACCGGCGATACTTGATGCCGTATTGGGAAACAGGCTTGTCTTCTACGGTATAATGTTCGGAGAATTGGCTCTCGTGTTCACTCTCGTAGGTGCAATCAACAAGATGAGCGCCTCAACTGCGACTTTAGTATTTATCGCCTACTCCGCACTTAATGGAATCACTCTCTCCAGTGTGGCTCTTGTCTATACCGCCAGTTCTATTAGTTCCACATTTGTTACTACTGCTGGAATGTTTGGAGCTATGAGCCTTTTTGGCTTCATGACCAAGCGTGACCTCACGTCATGGGGCAGCTTTCTGTTCATGGGTTTAATCGGAGTGGTAATCGCTTCGGTAGTCAACATATTTGTTGGAAGCAGTTCGGTGTCCTGGGTTATATCCGGGCTCGGCGTGATTGTTTTTACAGGGCTTACCGCATATGACACCTGGAAAATCAAAGCTATGGCAGCTCAAGGAACTGAAGGAAGAAAACCAGCTATTCTTGGGGCTTTGACACTGTACCTTGATTTCATAAACCTTTTTCTTATGTTGCTGCGGTTTACCGGTGACAGGCGATAACACGATGAACGTATATCCTTTAAAATAGTTGGGTCTGCGGAGTGAATTGATGCAGACAAGCGAATGAAAAAAAACCGCACCAAAGTTCAAAAGCAGCTTAACAAGCAGTCACATACACGCGGGCTGCACGTTGTTGCTCTCTTTGAAGGAGCAAAGGGGTTACTGGTTCTCCTTGTCGGTTTCGAGTTACTGACTTATATCCACAAGGACATTCATGAAGCCGCTATTCACCTGGTAAAACATCTCCACCTCAATCCTGCCAGCCATTATCCGCGAATATTTCTCGACCTGACGGAGCATATAGACGATACCAAGCTCTGGAGCATGGCTCTTGCTGCTGCAATGTACTTTGTTGTGCGCATGATAGAAGCAACTGGCCTTTGGCTGAGAAAAATATGGGCCGAGTGGTTTGCTGTCCTAACAGGCGGCATGTACATTCCAGTTGAAATTTATGAAGTTGCAATTAAAGCCTCATGGCCGAGAATCACCGTACTCATTATAAATCTTGGAGTTGTATCCTACCTACTTTTTGTGCTTATCAAGGACCGCGAAAAGAAAATAATATAAATTTAAGTAGTTATCGCAAAAGAGTCAGAATCATTGAGGAGACTGTATGAAAGCAGAATCAAAAAATACGAGTTTTGATCCGGCCCCAAAAGTATCTGACGATTATTTTCGGTTCCATCTGCCTCACGTTCACCTTGGTCCTGTTTTCGGGAACGACTGGTTTGCTCTGAAGGCAGAAAGTTTTGCTCGTTTCTTCGGGACTCCAGTTTTTCTTGTTGCACAAACGGTTATTGTTGCCATCTGGATTGCGATAAATGCATTTGGATATACCAAGTTCGATGTGTACCCGTTCATTCTGCTGAATTTAGCATTCAGTCTCCAGGCAGCCTATGCAGCGCCTCTCATACTGCTTGCCCAGACACGTCAAGCTGACCGGGATAAAGCGCATGCCGATGCCGATGCCCAACATCGAGAGGCCCTTGCATTGGCTTCGGAGCAGCGACTAGCGTTGGCTGCTCAGCAATCCGAGCAGATAATGGAACTACTCCAACAAAATACGCAATTGACCGAAACCGTGAAAGAGTTGAGTCAGCGAATTGAAACACTTACTACTGAAATGCACAGTGTAGTACTTCAACGTAAAGTCGCATAGCAGATGCCTAGATCTTCAAAATATTAAACACACAAGCTAAAGGAGATAACCATGAATGTTTCAACAGCAATACAGGAAAGACGTGCCGAGAAAATGTTCGACCCGGCATTTACAATCAGCGAACAGCAGACAAATGACCTATTGGAAAAGGCTATACTGTCGCCAACAGCTTTCAATATCCAGAACTGGCGCATTGTGAATGTCAAAGACCCTGCTTTGCGGCAGAAGATTCGTGAAGTTGCCTGGAACCAGGACAAGGTGACAGATGCTTCACTCCTGTTAGTCCTTTGTGCTGACCTGAATGCCTGGGCCAAGGAACCTGCCCGTTACTGGGCGGGTGCACCACAGATGTACCAGGGCATGCTCATACCTGCAATTGATGCCTACTATCGTGACAAACCGCAGGTACAACGAGATGAAGCCATGCGCTCATGTGGGCTGCTCGCCATGAGCATCATGCTGTTGGCGCAGGAACAGGGGTGGCATTCCTGCCCTATGGATGGATTTGATTTCGATGCTGTTGGAAAGTTAATCAATTTGCCAGATGACCATGTCATCGGTTTGATGATTGCGGTCGGTAGTCGTGCGCAGGAATCGTTCCCCCGAACAGGCAAGTTGCCGTTGGCAAAAGTCCATGTTGAAAATTCATTCTGAACCAGCAGCATAAAGTGACCACCTGCACTTATTTATATAGGCGCTTAAGGAACAGGAAATGAGATTATTCACTGCCATACTATTTCTGCTGCTCACAGGAGTGACCACTGCCATGGCAACGGAAGAAGCACCCTACACGGTTATTAAAACTGACGATATTTTTGAGTTGCGCGAGTACGCACCTCAGGTACTCGCCGAAATCATTATTGACGGAGACCTGGAAGGTGCTGGTAACAAAGCTTTCAGACCGCTTTTCCGCTACATCTCCGGTGAGAACAAATCGCGCGGCAAGATTGCTATGACAGCTCCTGTTTCACAGGAACAAAAGGGGGAAAAAATATCCATGACCGCTCCGGCCAGTCAGCAGAGTGTGCAGGGAAAGTGGGCTGTCAGCTTTATGATGCCGGCTTCATATACAATTGAAAATCTGCCGACTCCCGATGATTCAAGCATTAAGCTGCGGCAGGTTCCTGCCCGCCGGGTGGCTGCCGTTAGATATTCCGGATTCTGGAGTGAAAAGAACTATCTACGATATAAGCAGGAACTGGATAATAGCCAACAACATTAAAGTCATTGGCGAGCCGGTCTGGGCACGCTACAACCCGCCGTTCACACTTTGGTTTCTGCGTCGGAACGAGATACTGATTTCGATAGCTTCACAATGACAAATGATTGTCTTCAAGGAGATGATATGAACTTAAATGAATTGTTCCAACAGCAAGGCCTCGGGATTATGGCCACAGCATCAAAAGATGGCAGTGTCAACACAGCCGTCTATGCCCGTCCGCACGTGATAAATGAGCAGACCATGGTATGGGGTATGACCGATGGGCGGACTTATCGGAATATTACCGAGAACCCGCAGGCCTCATTCCTGTTCAAGGTCTCAGGTCCCGGTTTCAGTGGCGTTCGTCTGGCTTTTGAACTGGTGAAGACTGAAGAGTCCGGTCCCATGCTGGCAAAAATCAAAGAAAACGCAGATATAACCGTTGGCCCTGGTACAGGAACTGCTGTCACTCACGCTGCCTGGTTCACGGTTACAGAAGCACGCCCACTTATTTAGTGAGAGCGCCACGTTTCTCACTTAAAGTATTCTACGATGGCTCATGCATCGTCTGTACTACTGAAATTGAGCACTACGTGAGGAAAGACCTTGATGACAAGCTGATGGCAATAGACATCAGCCATCCTGATTTCGACCCGGTGCCATACCAGATTTCGCTCGCGGAATTCATGCATCAGTTGTATGCCATTGACCAGGATGGGCAGGTATTCAAAGGCGTTGATTCATTCTGGGCCATCTGGCAAGCATTCCCGGCGTCAACAGTTTACGGCATCATGGGGCGCATCATCCGGTTACCGGTGGTAAACCGGCTAGCCCGTGTTGGTTACTGGTTGTTTGCCCGTGTTCGACCTTATCTACCGAAACGACATCAATGTGAGAGTGGAACGTGTAGTATCCATAAAGGGAAGTGAACAATCCCTTTAATTGCGTTTTCCAGGTTCTCTGGTGTGGTAGTGGGTGCATATCAGCGTTGTCCCTCGTAAAGAGACTTCCAACGAATCCAGTTAGTAGTTCTTAAAGGGAAAACATAAATGTCAGGTTCACATTCTCATACAGAGACAATATCAAGCAAACAATTGTGGGTAGCAACTATCCTTACATTTTTGTTTTGCTTAGGCGAAGCAACGGTAGGCTACTTATCTAATAGCTTGGCACTAATGGCTGATGCAGGGCACAATTTTGCTGATGCTCTTGCTCTTGCACTTTCTGCTTTTGCGGCATGGATAGCTACAAAGCCTGCAGATAATAAACGTACTTTTGGATACCACAGAGCAGGCATTCTTGCAGCATTAGCAAACGCAGGTAGCTTGGTAATAATGGCAGGAGTGATTTTTTGGGAGGCTTTGCATCGTCTATTCGCTCCTGAAGCAGTTCAAAGCATGCCGATGATATGGACGGCACTAATAGCCATCATTTTGAACTCTGGTATTGCTTGGTGGTTATTTAAAGCCGCAAAAGAAGACCTGAATATCAAAAGCGCATTTCAGCATATGGTTGGTGACGCTGCGGCCTCTTTCGGAGTCGTCATTGCTGGTATCATCATCGCGTTAACAGGTGCTTACATTGCTGATCCAATTGTTTCCATAATATTTGCGGCGTTAGTTTTGTGGAGTTCGTGGAGCATCCTTACTGAATCTGTTTCTGTTTTATTGGAGGCAACGCCAATAGGCATAGACTTGGCAAAAGTCGAGGAAGCGATTAACGGTGTGACGGGAGTTCATTACGTCCACGACCTTCATATATGGACAATTTCTTCTGGCTTGATAGCGAGTAGTTGTCATATCGTTGTGGCGGAACAGAGCGTTACTGACAGTCAACAAATTCTTCAGAATGTGGCGCATATGCTGGAGCACGAGTTCAAAGTTGGTCATAGTACAATTCAAGTTGAGGTTGATGATTGCGGAGGACATGAACATAGAGCGCATATCCTGCACAAACATTCACACTAACAGCTATCCATTCTTCGATGTAAACTACAGCAAGACAAAAACATTGGCTTTCACGGCTGCAAGCAATATCTTTGAACTGTCAATAGCCGTAATCTGGTCAACCAAGATTTACCAGAACTGCATCATAAAAGGATATAAGCATGGCCTACAACAAATCCATTGAACAACGTATTGATACCTTGCTGGAAAAGTGGTCCAACATTGAGAAGAAAAAGATGTTCGGCGGGGTCTGCTATCTGACGAGAGGAAATATTTGCTTCGGTATTTGGAAGGAATATTTGATTGTGCGTACTGACCCTACAACAGCTCAGAAGCAAATGCAGAAGGATTTTGTACGGCCGTTTGATGTTACCGGCAAACCGATGAAGGGATGGTTCATGGTCGCCTCTGAAGGTTGGTCAACTGATTCAGAAATGAATGAGTGGCTGGTGATGGGTCGGGATTTTGCTCTGACACTGCCAGAGAAATAGAAAACCTGCGTGTGCGGACGATTCACATCATTACTTTCGCCGGAATTGTTGGCGGTGATTTATGAGGTGTTGGCCCCGGAGAAACTGGCCCAACGCTATAATATCGCTCCAACGCAGCAGATTCCGATAGTCAGGGAATCGACTGAAGGGGGACGATATCTGTCCAGCGTGCGCTGGGGACTGGTGCCCCATTGGGCAAAAGACCTCTCTATTGGCAACAAGTTGATAAATGCCAGAGCGGAAACTGTTCACGAGAAACCAGCTTTCAGGCATTCCATAAAGAGCCAACGCTGCATTATACCGGCAAGCGGCTATTTTGAGTGGTGTACCGCCGGAAACAGCAAGACACCATATTATATCACCACTAAAGATGCTTCACCCTTCTCTTTAGCCGGTATTTGGGAATCATGGTCTGCTCCGGATGGAAACAGTATTGAATCCTGTGCGATTCTGACCACGTCTTCAAACAGTCTGATGGCCATGATCCATGACCGGATGCCGGTAATTCTGCATCAGGGCGAATTTAACCGATGGCTCGATCCGGCAGACAAAGACAGCCTGCACTTTCAGAACTTCTATCAACCCTTTCCATCTGAGCTGATGACCTCATGGCCGGTGGCAAAAATCGTCAACAGTCCGGCCCATAACAGTGAAGAATGCATCCGTCCTGTCGAACCACCGTTATTTGCATAAGAGGAAACGTTATGGCTGAAATTACCGTTGAACATAACCCTGATGCTGCAAAGCTTGAAAAACTCGGTGTTTTCTCCTGGCCCATCTGGACCTGCGAACCATCAGAATTCCCCTGGACTTACGACAGCCTTGAGACCTGCTATCTATTGGAAGGTGATGTTATAGTTACCCCTGACGGTGGAACTCCAGTGGCTTTCAAGGCCTGTGATTTGGTGGATTTTCCTGCAAGAATGTCGTGCCGCTGGCAGGTTCTGCAAGCGGTACGCAAACACTATAAGTTTGACTGATGGCACTATTGGCCGTTGATATGGGTTTGAAGACCGGGCTTGCTCTGTATGAAAATACCGGCAGGCTTGTGTGGTATCGCTCCCACAACTACGGAACAACCGAACGACTGAAGCACGATGTTCCTCATCTCCTCGATTCGATTGTCGGCTTGACAACCCTGGTTATTGAAGGTGGTGGCAATCTGGCCAATGTCTGGCAGAAAGAGGCCGAACGGAAAGGACATCAGGTTATCCGTATCGGGGCAGAAACTTGGAGACCGCTGTTTCTCTATTCGCGGGAGCAGAAAAGCGGAGCAGATGCCAAAAGGTATGCCGATGAACTGGCTCGTTCAGTTATTGCCTGGTCAGGGGCAAAGAAACCAACATCCTTACGTCATGATGCTGCCGAAGCAATATTGATTGGCCTGTGGGGTGTTCTTCAAATGGGGTGGCTACCTGAACTTCCCAAGGAGTTGCACCGATGAATACGTTGGACAACGCACTTGTCAAAAAGGCTCAGAGACATCTCGCCAAAGCAGACCCTATTTTTAAGATGCTGATAAAACAGTACCCTCCGTTCCTTCATAAGGAAGACTTCATCAAATCGCCTTTTGAGGCACTGGTTCGAGCAGTTGCTTCTCAGCAGCTGCATAGCGCGGCAGCCGAAGCGATTCTGCGAAGATTCATCGCACTGGTTCCAGCCAAACTGTTTCCATGTCCTGAAGACATGATGCCATTGTCAGATGAACAGTTGCGTGCCTGCGGTTTCTCATACAGCAAGATCGCCACGATCCGCTCCCTTTCTGAGCACGTGGTAAATGGTGCTATCCCATCTGAAGTGGAAATCAGAACACTGTCTGACGAAGACATCATCACTCGGATTACCCAGGTGCGTGGTATCGGCAAATGGACGGTGGAGATGCTGCTGATATTCCACTTGGGGAGGCTGGATGTCTGGCCGGTCGATGACTTCGGCATCAGGAATGGGTATATGCTGGCCCATGGACTTGCAGAAATGCCAAAACCAAAGGAGCTGCGAATCGCTGGCGAAAAATGGAAACCATTCCGCACCGTTGCCAGTTGGTACTTCTGGTGCGTCGCCAATGGATGAATCATGGCATCTGATGCGTCAGGACGATATCAAAACTTGCAGCAAGAATAGCTGAAATACGATAAGTGGGCACTTATGGGGAATTATACTGCCGTTGTCATCGACTTTGAAACCACCGGACTGTCACCGCATTACGGTGACCGCACTATTGAGGTGGGAGCCGTACTTGTTTCAGACAACCAGATTGTTGACAGGTTCCAGAGTCTCATGAACCCCAAAATGAAAGTATCCAGCTTCATTGAAGATTACACCGGCATTAGTAACAAGATGTTGGCAAAAGCCCCGGATATCAATGACGTGATGAAAAAACTGAAGGTGTTCATCTCCAATCATCACCTCGTGGCGCATAATGCTTCTTTCGATTCAAGATTCCTTGATGCCTAATTTGCCAGGTTACAACATGAAAGGACCAATGAATTTGCCTGTTCGATGCTGATATCACGTAGAATTTACCAAGACGCCCCGAACCATAAGCTTGAAACACTGGTCCGTTATAAACAGCTAAAGACCGATGGTATTCATCACCGGGCTTTGGCTGATGCCGAAATGACCGCTCATCTGTGGATGCGCATTATTGAGGATATCAAGCAGAACTACTGCCGCAGTGAGGTTCCTTTTCGGATCTTGCAGCAGCTGGGAAAGACTCCAAAAAAGAAAGTTCACCAGTTCCTATCTATGGCGGGTAAATAGTTATGGCAGACACCTGGATATCTGACATTACCCATTTTCTTGATGAAGATGAAGAAATAGTATCAGAACCCGCCCCTGCAAAAGCATTAGGTGAATATTTTGCATCCATCATTTTGATGGCATCTTTTCCTGACCCTGACTATCCGCCGGAATATAAGGTTTCATGCCGACGCAGACCTAACAGGAAGCCTTGCCTTGAAGAGATAGCTGGCTGGATTGAACCGGAGTCTGATGATATCTATTGGATATGTCCGAAATGCAACGACAAGGGAAGAATTAGCAACTGGCGGGGCACTATGTGGGATTTGAGCGATGCAGAACAGCTCTCACACTGATTAAAGGATCAAACGATGCAGGAATTACAACCTGGACTTTACCGGCACTACAAGGGTGGCAACTACCAGGTTATCGGGGTCGCCAGACACAGCGAAACGGATGAGCAGTTTGTTGTCTACCGGTGTCTTTATGATAATAACAGCCTCTGGGTTCGCCCCCTTACAATGTTTTTGGAAACGGTGCTCATTGACGGGCGTATGATCCCACGATTTGAACGGTATGCGAGTGAGTGAGCCTGATGAGCACCTGTAATACAAAGTGGTGGCAGGTTTGTTATAGAACCTACCACCACGTTAGGCGGGTGTTATTTCTTGAGTAACTTCTGCTCTTGTTTTTTCGCCAGTTTTTTCGCCTTCTCCCGTTCCAGACGCCGTTTGTTGCTTTTTTTGAAGGTGTCTTCTTGGTTGTTGATAACATTCTGGAGACTTCCCCTTAGAAATTCGACCTTGGCGCCATCTGCTTTTGTTATGTACGCAACATGAGTGTCGATCTCTTCGGCAAGTACGGCACGGTCAAAATCTTCAACTGCTTCTTCGTAACTGCCGTACTCCTCGTCTACAAACTCAGCGCACCCATCTGAGCAAAATACACCTTTGCCAGGTATGTAGCTCTCAGCTTTCCACAATCCTTTTCTTTTGATTGCTTCAAGCGCACAACTTGGGCACGTATCATCATAAACGGTTTTATTGTCCATTTCAGTGATATCTACGAATAGTCCGCAGTGGTCACACTTCATCAAATACTTATCAAACCAGTAAAACACACCTTCTCCTGTGCCGCATTGCGGGCAAATACCATAACAGCTTATTGTATTTCTCCTTTCGTAGTTGGTTGCATATTCAGTATTTACATTTCTCGATTCAGGACTACAGTTGTCAATTGCAGCGTAACCGTCAACTGAGCACCATCTATATTCCCACGGATTTTGCCGCTATGCTGACCTGGAGTTGATGGACTCACAGGAGGTCAGCAGATGGCGGAGAATACACTCGACTGGTCAGTCAGGCTTTCA
>Ga0194037_1000328_pt1 | contig 37060 bp, 29 predicted proteins | sample JunL306m_MetaG_FD_148653 | JGI IMG/M metagenome (GOLD analysis project Ga0194037, IMG submission 148653) | Anoxic zone freshwater microbial communities from boreal shield lake in IISD Experimental Lakes Area, Ontario, Canada - Jun2016-L304-6m | ecosystem: Environmental > Aquatic > Freshwater >... | reverse complement strand
GTTTCAGTTTTAAATTTAGAAGCAAGATTTTGCCCCATAAATTTATCCGGAATAAATATTAATTCTTTACTTTCAAAAGATTTTGCAATTTTTACAGCATTGCGTGAAGTACAGCAAACATCGCATTCGGCTTTGGTTTCAGCATATGTATTTATGTATGCGATAACAGGAACTCCAGGGTGTTTTTCTTTAAGAGCTATCACATCTTTTCCTGTAATGCTTTCTGCTAATGAGCATCCGGCTTGATGATCAGGTAATAAAACCTTTTTCTCAGGGCTGAGAATAAAGGCCGTTTCGGCCATAAATTTTACTCCGCAAAAAATAATGTAATCGGCTTTAGTGTCTTTTCCTGCAACACTTAAACCCAAGGAGTCACCAACAAAATCAGCAACGCCACCATTTTTTGTATCAACTTGCAACTCGGGCGTCATGTAATAATGAGATAAAATTACAGCATGATGTTTTTTCTTTAACTCACGAATCTCTTCCAATAAGGGCTTCAACCTTGAAATAGTAGCTTCACTTATTCCGCCTGTCATAGCGGAATATTTTTCTATAAATAATGAATTTAATGGCATTTCCTCTGTATGAATTTATTATGGTCTGCTATATTGTGGATTGCTAAGGATTGTAGTATCAGTTAATGTCAACAAAAACGCTTTTAAATGCCGCTTTTGTGTATCGCTTAGCAATAATCCCATTTCTTTTCCAGGCAATGTCATGATTGGATCAATCGTAGCTGTTTTATGAACGCCTGAATTATAATGTTCTATTACTTCTTCTAAAGTTTGATATCTTCCATCATGCATATAAGGCGCTGTGAGTGCACAGTTACGTAATGTTGGTGTTCTGAATAACCCCATGTCTTTTGCTTCACCGGTTACATTAAAACGGCCACGATTAAACCCATCAAAAACCGAATCAAGTCCGGTATTATGAAACCCATTATCAGTAAACAACATTGAGCCATGGCAGTGAAAACAATCACCTTTTTCTGTCATAAAAAGATCATATCCGTCAGTCTCCTCAGGGGTTAAGTTTGGAATGAGCCCCATCATGTATTTATCGAATTTTGAATTACTGCTTACAATTGTTCTAACAAATTGTGCTAACGCAAATGCAACTCTTTCCTGAAGCACTCCATCAACAAAAACATCTTGTCCCGGGAAAACTTTTTTGAACATGGCAGGATAAGTTGGATCAGCCTTAAGCTTTGCTATTACATTTACAATATTTGAATTGAAAAACATTGGCCCAAAGTCTCCTATTGCAACGTGATCGGCATCTGGAAATACACCATCCCATCCGTAATAAGGGTTCCATGCTTCATTTATTAAAGCAGGAATATTTGGATACAACCCAGGAGCGAGCCCTATGTCTGAATTTTTCACCATAAAACCTAAATTTTGATGGTGACAATAAGAGCATGAGCGACCATTTGAAGAAAGAATACTATCGTAAAACAAACGCCTTCCAAGAGTAATTCCTTCAACAGTTAAGGGGTTGTAGTCGGGTAAATATGGTTTTGGAAAACGCGGTGGAATATTTAGGGTATATGGGGTAAGGCTGGACCCGTCAGAAGGTGTAGGTGTTATGGATGTTGATACATCATTTCTGCATGCTACAAAAAAAGCAAAAAGCATAATAACGAAATAGTGGTTTCTCATTTTGGTATTAATTTAAATATTAGTCATTAAAAACATCACTGCCATTATTTTTTAGTTTTAGCATTGCGGCCATATTACCCATGCTAAAAACGCCATCAATATTAAAATCATAAACGGAAGGATTTTTAAACCATTCGCTTATGTTCATTTTAAGTTGAATATTTGATGGGGTTTGGGTAATTGAAAAAGGTTTGTTTGCAAGAGAAACCGCCACGGCTGTGCCATTATTTCCAAGATGCATATTGTATCCCCATGTTCCGGAAGTGTCAACAAAATAGCCTTCGAGCTTCATAAAATGATAACCGCCACCCATAGCAGGAGGCCATTCCATATTATTGTTTTCGACTGTTGCGGGTAAATAATATGTTTTATTGATAGTAGTATCTAGCCCAATTGTAAAACTTAAGCCTTTATAGTTTCCTAATGGAATACCAGTAAATTTGATGTTCGAAAAGTTTGGATCCTTTGCATCTAAATAACAAACCTGATTAATAGAATAAGTGCTTCCATCAGAATTCAGAAACTTAAAATTCGACAAATAATATTGCAAACGAGTAATGCTCATTTTATATCCTGCAGCATTTTTATACTTGACAGTATCAGTTTGAAGCATTGACGAGTCAAAACGATAAGCCATTGAAATATTCAGATTTCCACTAGTTACAACTGGTAGTGGCGACTCTGTTGTATCTTTTCTGCAGGAAGCTAGAATAGAAACAACGAACAAAAAATAATATACACCTTTCATAAATCTATGATATTAGAATCAACGAAAGTTGTTAAAAAACAGCAAATAAACAATGACCTATGTCAGTTTATCTTTAAACATAAGGCGTAGGGTAACCTTTATCTTTTGAAACGTTGATGATAGGCTTTTTCAAGTTCTTCTCTGTGATCAGGGTGTGCAAGTTTAATTAATTCGAAAGCGCGTTGCTCGATATTTCTTCCAAAGAGATTTACCGCACCATACTCTGTAACAACCCAATGAATATGTCCGCGAGTAGTAACGACACCAGCTCCGGGTTTTAAATTTGCAACAATACGAGGCTCTCCGTTTTTCGTACTTGAGGGCAATGCTATAATCGGTTTTCCTCTTTCCGATAATGCAGCACCGCGGATAAAATCCATTTGACCACCAATTCCTGAATACTGGTATGTTCCAATTGAGTCGGCACAAACTTGTCCAGTTAAATCAATCTCAATTGCACTATTGATAGATGTTGCTTTTGGGTTTTGTCGGATAATACTTACATCATTTACATACGAAATATCCAAGGCGTTAACCATTGGATTGTCGTTTACAAAATCATACAACTTTCTTGTGCCTACCAAAAATCCTGTTATCAGTTTTCCGTGATGTAGCTTTTTCATGCTATTGTTGATCACCCCACTTTCAACTAATGGAATCACTCCATCGGAAAACATTTCTGAATGTATGCCTAGGTTTTTATGTCCGGTTAAATTTTTTAAAACCAAGTCGGGAATAGTTCCAATTCCGAGCTGAAGCGTAGCTCCGTCTTCAATTAATTCGGCAACACGCTTTCCAATTTGTTCGGCAACAGGATTGCTTGATTTTGAATAATCAACTTCGGGTAAGGGGTCTTCAACCCAAACCATTGCATCAATATTGCTGATATGTATGAAGCCCGACCCATGAACTCTTGGCATATTTGGATTAACTTGAGCAATAACTTTTTTTGCAACTTCGGTTGCCGCTCTGGCTATATCCACAGAAGTCCCAAGTGAACAGAACCCATGAGAATCAGGAGGAGAAACATGAATAATTGCAACATCAATTGGCAAATAGTTTTCTTTAAAAAGACGAGAAATTTCACTCATAAAAACGGGAACATATTCACCCTGAGAATTATTTATAGCAAAACGTGTATTATCAGAAACAAATAATGAGTTGATGTAAAAACTGCCTTTATATTCGGGCTTGCCGAACTCAATATTGCCGTATGTACTGATGCCAACCAACTCTACATTTTGTAACTCTTTATATCTGCACAGCAGTTTGTTTAACAGAGTTATTGGGGTTGCAGCACTGCCTTGCATAAATACCCTGTCGTTTGATTTTATTAATAAAACAGCTTCTTCAGCTGAAACAAATTGGATTACTTTTTTCGAATAATTTATCATAAGGATAGGTGTAATTATTTTGCAAGATTACAAAGGTTTTTTCGAACACAAACAAGAAATATTTATGATATTTTTCATTTAAAGAAAAATAAAAAAAGGGAAGATTAAGGAGTTTTTGTTTTGAGTAATATTACTGATAAATACGTTAAAGTTGCAGCAATAAAAACCCCAGAGATTGCGAATATCCAAAGGAACGGACGAACATGTTGCATCGTAGTTTCAAAAGCGGCATTTTGCGAAACCGTATAATAGCCTTTTATTACTCCGGCAATTATCAGAGCAACCCAAAATATCAGTAATGAAATATTGCTTATCCAAATAGCAAGATTAATGTTTGATTTGTTTTTTTGAATAAGAGATCGGTCTTTGTTAGAAAAGATATAAAAAATGGAGGCAAACAAAATCATCGAATTAATTCCAATTGTTGTTCCCATGGCATGTGCAACAGTAATATGAGTTCCGTGGGTATAAATATTTATTGCAGGAATCGACATTAAAATGGCGAGTATTAAATTCAAAAAAACCCAAATTTCAGAAGCCAATAAAAAGCGATAAGGAATGATGTTAGCGAATTTTTTTGACTCAGATAATTTTGATTTAAACGACTGCATGATGTTGATCAAAAAAACCCATTCAGTCATGCTGATTATATAGGAAACATTTCTAATCCAATTTGCTGCGGGAAGGTTATATGTGTGATGACCCCAGTTAAAAATCAAATTGGTTAACCCTAAAAAATAAAAGAAAAAACTTTGCCATTTAAAAGCAACATCTTCATCTCCGCTAATTTTTGTCATTAAATAAAAAGCGGTACCATAAATTATTTGATTCCACGACCCAACTATTGCCCCATTAGCTTTCCATTGCACAGTAATATCTCTAATAATGTTTTCTCTGAACCATGGAAATAACCAAAGGTTTGCTTCTGTATAAGTGAGTAAAAAAAAGATAAGACCTGTACTCCACATCCAAATAAAGACAGGAAATCTCCCGCCCTTTTTAAATAACATTTTAAAAAAATGTATTGCTAAAAGCAGCCAGCTTAGTAAGAGCGGTATAGCAAAAATTGGTGGAAACTCCCAGTATTCACGGCCGCCAAAATTTCCTAAGACAAAACTTAACAATATTAATATTGTGGTAGCCATCCATATTGCAGATGAAATATTAAGTAAAAACGGATTGTTTTTTTCGGGTTTAAAATACTCATTTGAGTAAACATACAAGCCACCTTGAGCGGCAGTAAATATCCAAAAAACAGATGCACTAACATGCATCGGACGGAGTTTGTAAAAAGGTAAATATTGATTAAAGGTTCCAATATCAAAAAAGATAAATGCAGCAACAACCCCGATACTTAGGGCGGTAATAAGTAAGATTAATGCAAAACGAAGCATTCTAAACGAAATATTATTCATGCTTGTTTTCTGCTAAAGTATAGTTTCCAAAAATGTCAATTTGTTCAGGGTTTACTACCGATTTGCCAGAATTGTTGACGTGTTTTAAAAAGGCGATAACCTCATCAATTTGTTCATTTGATAAATTAAATCTTGGCATACGTAAAGTTCCTGTTTGAAGAACCATTTTCATATACTCTTCTCCTTTGCCTTTTTCAGATGTTGCATTTGTAAGATCGGGGCCCATGTAACCTCCCAGCCCATATATTTGATGACAAGCCTGGCAGTTTTTTTGTTGCCATATTTGCTGTCCCGCTAAAGCTTTTTCATTTGTTTTCATTTGGTAATTTCCCGAACCATAAAGGTAAATCGTTACCGAAAAAAGCAAGTAAGAAACAATTAAAAAAGCGAATATAATTGGGTAAATATTTTGTTTAATAAATAACATATAATAATTTCATTTTCTAAAACCTTCAATCATAAATTCATAGATATTCAAAAAATATGACCTCGCTCATATTTACAAAAATTTAGTCTTCAATATTACTTTCTTTAATTAATTTTTTGATGTTAAGGATTTTTATTTTCTTTTTTTCGAGCCCAATCAACCCTTCATCACGAAGGCCATAAAGAAGCCGTATTGCCGTTTCGGTAGACATGCCGGCAATATTGGCAATATCTTCACGAGTCATTACAACATTTATTGTTTGATTATCTTCCTCTGTTCCAAAAAGCTCATTTAATAAAAGCAAGGTTTCGGCAATTCGGTTTCGTGTAGGTTTTTGAATGATCTCCACAATTTTTGTTTCAGCAGCACCTAATTTATCGCTTAACAGTTTCATTAAATTCATAGAAACAGAAGGATTGTTTTTCATCAATTCAAAAAAAGTATCTTTTGATAAAAAACACAAAACCGAATCTTCTAAAGTTTCTGCAGTAGCATTATAGTTGCTTCCGCTAATTAATGAACGATAGCCAAGAATATCACCTTCTTTGGTTAACCGTACGATTTGTTCTTTTGCGTTTGAGCCCAGCTTTTGAACTTTAACCTTTCCTGAATACACAATATAAATTCCCAAAGGCCTTTGTCCAACGGCAAAAATAATTTTCCCCTTTTTGAATTCTAAATGGTTTTTATTGTGATTTAAGCAAAGTACGTCTTCGGGTCGGAGGTTATTGAAAACGCTCAATTTTCTCATTAAACATGAGCCACAATCAAGAGGGTATTCTTTATTTACAGACATTAAAAATTTGAGTAAACCAATTAAAACAAGTGATATTATAAATGTTTTTATCTTGCTACGAATATAGTTTTGTAAAGCAATTTATTATCATTGTGGCATAAATAGAATAGTCATAAACTTATGTTAATGCCCCAAGTTGCTGTTATTGTTTTAAATTATAACGGCATGCAATTTTTAGAGAAGTGTTTTAACAGCTTGCAAGAAAGTAAATATAGCAATGTTGAGTTGTTGATGTATGATAATTTTTCGAATGATGACAGTGTAAAGTTTATCAAAGAAAATTACCCTCAGGTTAAAATTATTCAATCGTTTATCAATGGTGGATATAGCCGAGCTTATAATGAAGCTATCAAACACACCAAAGCAAAATATTCGGTTTTATTAAATAATGATGTTGAGGTTGAGCCAAACTGGTTGGAACCATTGGTTGAAGCAGCAGAGGCTGATGATAAAATAGCAGCCCTACAACCAAAATTAATTTGGCTACTTGATAGAAAACGTTTTGAGTATGCAGGATCTTCTGGTGGCGAAATGGACAAATATGGCTATCCATTTTTAAGAGGAAGAATTTTTTCTACAATTGAATTTGATAACGGACAATACGATGATGTGAAAGAAATTTTTTGGGCAAGCGGTGCCGCATTATTTGTTCGAACTGAAGTTTTTACTCAGAGCATTGGGCTTGATGAAACCTTTGTTCATCACATGGAAGAAATTGATATGTGCTGGCGTTTTCATTTGTTGGGATATAAAATTAAAGTTATTCCATCATCGGTAGTAGCGCATTATGGAGGAGCTACAATTATCAGTGATAGCTTTAAAAAAATGTATTGGAATCATCGCAACGCCATGTTTATGCTGTTTAAAAATCTCGACCATAACGACCTGGTAAAAATTCTTTCCATTCATATTTTGTTTGATATTGCAACAATCTTTCATTCTATTTTTAATTTAACGTTTAAACGCGGAATAGCTGTAATATATGCTTACATGTGGTTGTTTATCAATTTTAAATTGCTCATTCAAAAAAGGAGTGAAGTACAACACATGCGAAAAGAAAGTGATGGTTCTGCAATGAAATTATTGTTTCAAAAAAGTATTGTTATTCAATATTTTTTAAGAAAGAAAAAAATATATTCGGAAGTAATTAAAACAACATATTAAAAAATGGAACTCAAAAAAGTAAGCGAACATTTAAATGGCATCGTGGTAATTATGCCTGAAGTTTTTCAAGATGAAAGAGGATTTTTCCTTGAATCGTACAGAGCCGATCAATTTAAAAACATGGACCTCGATTTACATTTTGTTCAGGAAAACCATTCAGGTTCTGTAAAAAATGTTTTGCGCGGATTACATTTCCAATGGGAGCCACCAATGGGAAAGTTGATGCGTGTTACAGCGGGTGAGGCATTTTTGGTTGCGGTTGATATTCGTAAAGGATCGCCAACAATTGGAAAATGGTTTGGAGAAATTGTAAGCGCTAAAAACAGAAAACAAATTTGGGCTCCTGCAGGATTTGCTCGTGGATTTTGTGTGTTAAGTGATTTTGCAGAATTGCAATACATGACAACCGGTGTTTATAGCAATAAGGCAGAGTCGGGAATTTTGTGGAATGATCCTGAAATTGGAATTGAGTGGCCGGTTACAAATCCCATACTTTCGGGTAAAGATGAAAAAGCCCAAACATTTAGTGAGTGGATGAGCAAACCCGATTCGGATAATTTTAAATATTAATTTCCGTTAACTTTTTAAATATACAAATATGAAAATTTTAGTTGCAGGCGGTGCAGGATTTATTGGTTCAGTAGTAGTTCCAAAACTTGCCGACAGAGGTTACGAAGTTGATGTAATTGATTGGTGTTGGTTTGGAAATCATTTGCCAAACAATATCAAACTAATCAAGAAAAACATTTTTGATATTACCGAAGAAGAACTCAAAGTTTATGATACCGTAATTTTTTTAGGCGGAGTGTCAAATGATCCTATGGCAGAATTTTCTCCAAAAGATAATTTTATTTACAACTCAGCTTTGCCGGCTTACCTATGTTTTATGGCAAAAAAAGCTAATGTAAAACGCTTTATATACGCAGGTTCGTGTTCGGTTTATGGTTATACCGTTGATGAATTGTATGATGAAGAGTCGCCAACAGTATCGGCTTATCCTTATGGAATTTCGAAACTTCAGGGTGAACTTTCGGTGATGCAAATGAAAGACGAAAACCACTCGGTTATTTGTTTCCGACAAGGAACGGTTTGCGGTTATAGTCCACGTATGAGATTAGATTTGGTAATTAATACCATGTTTAAAAATGCAATTAGTTTAGGGCAAATCACTTTGAACAACCCTGCAATTTGGCGACCAATTGTAAGTCTTCATGATCTTTCGGATGCTTACATACGTGCGGTTGAAGCAAGTGATGAAATTTCTGGTGTGTTTAATATTTCATCGGCAAATTATACACTCGGTCAGCTTGGAGATATTGTTAAAGAACGTATCGAAGCGCAAACAGGGAAGGCAATCAAAATGCAAATAAATCATAATAAAGATTTTAGAAATTATAAGGTGAGTTGCGATAAAGCTGCGCGTGTTTTGGGTTATGTGCCAAAAGATGATGCAGGAGCAATCGTTGACAATCTCTTTGCGAACTATGAAAAGTTCAAAGATTTTGAAAATCCAGAGTATTACAATATCCAAATATTTAAAAATATTAAAGACCAGATGGCAGTGTAAATTGGTTTTCGGTTCACAGATCACAGTGAACTGTTAACCGTGAACTGATAACTAAAATACAAACATGAAAATAGCAGTTACAGGTGCAAACGGACAATTAGGTTCTGATATTTGTTCGGTATTAAAACAAGAAGGTCATGAAGTGATTGAGCTCAATCATGATGAATTTGATATTATCAATTACGAATTTGTTTCGGCAATGTTAAATGATGTCAAGCCTGATATACTTATAAATCCTGCAGCATATCATCACGTTGAAAAATGTCAGAACGATGCTGACATGGCATTTTCAGTGAATGCAACAGCACCTTTCAACATGGCAAAAATTTGCAAAGAGTTGAATGCTTTATTTATTCATATCAGTACCGATTATGTTTTTGATGGACTGAAAAACGCTCCTTATCTTGAAACAGATTGTGCAAATCCTTTAAATAATTATGGCATTTCAAAACTTGCAGGCGAGCAAATGATTGCCACAACAGGTTGCAGATATTTAGTTATTCGCACATCCGGTTTGTATGGAGTAAATCCTTGCCGTGCAAAAGGCGGAAAGAATTTTGTGGAGTTGATGTTAAGTTTAGCCGAAGCAGGAAAACCAATTCGTGTGGTTGATGATGAAAAAGTTTCGCCAACATTTACGCTTGATTTGGCACGTCAAATTTCAACTTTATTAACGATAAAAGATTCGGGAGTTTGCCATGCAACTGCCGAAGGAAATTGTTCGTGGTACGAGTTTGCTTCAGCAATATTTGAATTGGCGAATATTGATGCAAACCTTAGCAAAGCTGATCCTTCAGAGTTTGCTATCAAAGTTAACAGACCAAAATATTCAGTACTTGAAAACCATTTTCTTAAATCAAAAAAATTAAATACGATGAGAGAATGGAAAGATTCGTTGAGAGAATATTTGAGCTTGAGAGGAAAATAATTATATAGTACTTCCACCATTTAATAGTCTTGTTAAAACAACAGACTAGAGTCACGCTTGTTAAAAATTTATCACTAGTTTTTATCATCAAAGCAGCCCCGAACAACGAAAGGCTAGAAACGTGTTTTGCGTTTAAGTTTTCAAACTAAAAAATTTCCTAAACAAAATTATTCACACATCCTGCTACTTCCAATTAATCCATTATTTTTGCCCAATTTTAGATGATGCTTTGATTTTTTGATCATCTACATACCACCATTTTTGCAAAGTATAATTATGCCAAAAGACAGCAGTATAAAATCAGTATTAATCATTGGAAGCGGTCCAATAATTATCGGACAAGCATGTGAGTTTGACTATTCGGGAAGCCAGGCTTCTCGCTCTTTAAAAGAAGAAGGAATTGAAGTTTCTTTGATCAATTCGAATCCGGCAACTATTATGACAGATCCTGTTACGGCAGATCATGTTTACTTGTGGCCGCTTACTTCCGAGAGTATTGAAAAAATATTACAGGAGCAAAAAGACCTGTCCCGAGATGGTCGAGGGATTGATGCTGTACTTCCAACAATGGGTGGACAAACTGCATTAAATCTTGCCATCGAATGCGAAGAGTTAGGCATTTGGGAAAAGTATGGCGTGCGCATGATTGGTGTGGATACACAAGCAATTGAAACTACAGAGAATCGTGAAAAATTTCGTCAAAAAATGATTGATATTGGTGTGGGTGTTGCTCCATCTCGCACAGCAAATTCGTTTTTGGAAGGAAAAGAAATTGCACAGGAAATAGGTTTTCCTTTAGTAATTCGACCTTCGTATACTTTGGGTGGAACAGGAGGAGGTTTTGTATGGAAAAAAGAAGAGTTAGACAATGCTCTTCAAAGAGGTTTATCTGCATCGCCAACTCATGAAGTACTTGTTGAAAAAGCAGTGTTCGGATGGAAAGAATATGAGTTGGAATTGTTGCGTGATAAAAATGATAATGTTGCTGTAATTTGTGTGATAGAGAATTTTGATCCGATGGGAATTCATACCGGAGATTCAATAACCGTTGCACCTGCAATGACTTTGAGTGATTCGTGTTACCAACATATGCGTGACCTTGCAATTTTGATGATGCGCAGTATAGGAAACTTTAGCGGTGGGTGTAACGTACAATTTTCTGTGAACCCCGAAGACGAAAGCATCATTGCCATTGAAATCAATCCTCGTGTTTCTCGCTCATCTGCACTTGCATCAAAAGCAACTGGTTATCCTATTGCAAAAATTGCTGCAAAGCTTGCCATTGGGTATCATCTTGATGAACTAAAAAATCCTGTTACAAAAACAACATCAGCTTATTTTGAACCGGCATTGGATTATGTAATTGTAAAAATACCACGCTGGAATTTTGATAAATTTAAAGGTGCTGATAAAACACTCGGTCTTCAAATGAAATCTGTTGGTGAGGTGATGGCAATCGGAAGAACATTTATCGAGGCATTGCAGAAGGCTTGTCAGAGTTTGGAAATAAAGCGAAATGGTTTAGGTGCAGATGGCTATGAAAGTAAAAAGTTAGACGATATTTTAGAGAAATTGCAAAATCCTTCATGGGATAGATTGTTTGCCGTAAAAGATGCTTTGAGTTTGGGTGTGCCAATTTCATCTGTAGAAAAAATCACAAAAATTGATCGTTGGTTTCTTACCCAAATTAGTGACCTTGTTCGAATAGAAACTGATACCAGACGTTTTCATTTGAACAATATTCCTTCAGAATTGATGCTTGAGTTAAAGCAAAAAGGATACAGTGATGTACAAATTGCGTGGCTTCTGGGAGCTGATACAACTGAAGATGACGTTCGGGCTCTTCGAAAAGGAATGGGTATTATCAGAAGTTATAAAACAGTTGATACATGTGCTGCAGAATTTACTTCACCAACAAATTATTTTTACTCAACATACGATGGCGAAAATGAAAGCATTGTAAGCGATAAGAAAAAAATTATTGTACTTGGATCTGGTCCGAACCGCATTGGGCAAGGTATTGAATTCGATTATTGTTGTACACATGGATTGCTTGCAGCAAAAGAATGTGGTTATGAAGCCATCATGCTAAACTGTAATCCTGAAACAGTTTCTACAGATTTTGACATGGCCGATAAATTATATTTTGAGCCGGTATTTTGGGAGCATTTGATGGACATTATTGAACACGAAAAACCGGAAGGTGTTTTGGTTCAACTTGGAGGACAAACTGCTTTAAAACTGGCAAAGAAATTAAAAGAAAACGGAATTAAAATTATAGGAACAGATTATGAAAGCATGGACTTATCAGAAGACCGTGGTTCGTTCTCAGATTTACTAAAAGAGTTAAACATTCCTTATCCAAATTATGGTGTTGCTGAAGATGCTGACGAGGCAATAAAAGTTGCTAAAGTTGTTGGCTATCCGGTGCTTGTGCGTCCATCTTATGTATTAGGCGGACAAGGAATGAAGATTGTTATCAATGATGAAGATTTAGAAAAAGCGGTAATAGATTTGCTTGGAGAACTTCCAGGAAATCGTGTATTAATTGATCATTTTTTAGATAGAGCAGAAGAGGCAGAAGTTGATTTAATATGTGATGGTGAAGATGTTCATATCATCGGAATGATGGAACATATTGAGCCTGCAGGAATTCACTCTGGCGATTCGAATGCTGTGTTGCCACCATTTAGTTTAAGCGAAAATGTAAAAAAGCAAATGGAAGATTATGCTACCAACCTTGCTTTTAAAATGAATATTCGAGGCTTATTAAATATTCAATTCGCCATAAAAAACGAAAAGGTTTATGTGATAGAAGCAAATCCTCGTGCATCACGAACAGTTCCTTTTATTGCAAAAGCATACCAAATTCCATACATCAATATTGCAACAAAAGTGATGTTGGGAACTCACAAATTGAAAGACTTTACCTTTGAAAGAAAACTTGTTGGTTTTGCAATAAAAGAACCGGTTTTTTCATTTGATAAATTCCCTGATGTAAATAAAGAGCTCGGACCTGAAATGAAATCAACAGGTGAAGCTATAAGGTTTATCAAAGATCTACACGATCCAATCTTCCGTCAATGGACGAAAGAAAAGAGCATGTATCTGAGCAAATAATGAAAACAAATTTTACCAGGCGTAGCTAAACATCGAGGGAATATTGTTTGCGATTTGATTTGCAACTGATGGATTTATAGTATAAGTGTCGGTGGTATTTTGTGTTTTAAAATTAATGCCTTGTATTAATTTTCCATAGTCGCATACCATGTGAATTTCTTGTTGTTGATTTGCTGTTACTGTGAAATTTTGTTGAGGCATTGTAACTTTTCTGCATAATTTATTTGAACCTATTTTAAAAGAGAACGGAATATTAGGCAAGCCTGTTTTGTCAAGAGTTGTGTCTGCAAAACCCTGAACATTCATAAATATATAACCTTGTGAAACATTGCCAAACCACATTGAAGGAGTTTGTGCTGAAAGAACATTTGATGAATCGGAAAACATAGAAGGAGAGTTTGTGTTAGCAATCGAATCTAAACCAATAACAAACGAAACAGAAGTATAATTTCCGGCAGGAATACTCCCAACAGCATACGGTTCAGTTTCTGTTTTTTTTAATAAATAAACTCCGGGAAAAGTAACTACTGAACCATCGGTATTTTGTGCAGTGATTCCAGAAATATAAAACTGAGCAATACTTAAAACAATTTTTCTACCCGAAGCATCAAGGGCGGTATCTCCGTATAAAACCTCCGTGCTGTCAATATTTGTATGAAGATGAAATAGTAATGAACCTTTTGCAATAGCTTCAGGCGTAAGTGTTGGAGAAGAGTCGGTGTTTTTTTTACATGAAAAAAAAACAGAAAGTAAAGCAAAAAATATAGTTGACGATTTTAGTGATTTCATAAATAAAGTTTTGAAAATTGTAGTTAAAAAATAGAATGAATATAAAATAAATAATATTGCCATTGAGCAAAGGCATGGCGATGTAACGACAAAAGCAAGTGTCGATTAATAGCAATATTTATTAAGATTTTGAAGGCTGATTTAAGAAAATCAGAAAACAGTTATACCGCTTTGGGTGGCTGAAAAATTTCGGAAAAAGGTGAAGGGTATTCAGATATTTCAAGTATGGAGAAATATAAATTTTGAAGAGAATTATGCTTGATAAGTTTAATCTCGGAATGAGAGCAAAATAAAACAACTTCAGAAAAATCTTTAATACTTATTGGTGTTTTATTTTGGTTTTCATCTGATGCTTTCAACTGTTTTTTCATGAAACATAATCCGTTACATTTTAATTTGGGTCTGTTTTTATTTTCGCAAAGGGTAGTGGAGATAAAATTTTTATTAAGTTGATAGCACACAAATATTTCCAATTTGTTAAAGTATTGTATCATCAATACCATTAATAAAAACATGGAAATTATTTTTTTCATTTCTACTTCAATTGTAATGAAATTTGTGTATGGAAACGTATTTAAAAAACAAACTTATATCCAACACCTCTAACCGACTGAATATACTGAGGGTTCTTAGGGTCGTCTTCAAAATACTTTCGGAGGTTTAATACGAAGTTATCAATGGTGCGCGTATTTGGAATCACAGTATAATCCCAAACAACTTTTAAAATATGCTCACGACTTACAACTTGATTTTTATTATCGATAAGCAATTTCATCAGGAGAATTTCCTTTTTAGTTAGAGCAAGTTTTCCTTCAACGCCCCAGGCTTCATAACTTTCAAAGTTTATCCAGTTTTTCCCGAACACAAAAAGCAGATTTGATTTGTTTTCGTTGCTTTGGATGCGCTCGTTTTTTTCAATTAACTTTTTAATACGTAGTAATAATTCTTCAAGATCGAAAGGCTTTGTGAGGTAATCATCACCACCCTTTCGTAAGCTATTTACACGGTCGGCAGAAGTGTTTTTTGCAGAAAGAAAAAGCACAGGAATATTGCTGTTATGCAAGCGAATGTTTTCACAAACCATCCAACCATCCATTTCCGGAATCATGATATCTAAAATAACGAGATCAAATTTTTCTTCACGAAAAACCCTTACAGCAGTGTTCCCATCGCCAACTGCATGCACTTGATAGTTCTCCATCTCAAGATTGAGCTTCAATGCATGTTGTAAATTTTCTTCATCTTCAACCAATAATATTCTTTTCATGGTTTTTAAAAATTATATCGAATATAGCACCTTGAGGATAATTATCTCTGACATTTATTTCGGCATGATGAAGGGTTAATAAATTCTTTACAATAAATAATCCCAGTCCGGTGCCTTTTGTTTTGCGAATATTTTCATCACCTGCACGATAAAATTTTGTGAAAATATGTTTTTTATCTTCATCAGAAATGTTTGTTCCGGTATTGCTTACGGATAAAATAATTTTACCCATTTCGCGTTTTAAGCTTACTTCAATAGTACCGTTTTTGGGTGAATATTTTGCAGCGTTACTCAGCAAATTTGTGATTACCATCATCATGGCATTTTCGTCAGCAATAATTGAAATATCTTTTTCAATATTTTGTTGGAAATTGAAAACAGTATCTCTGGGAAGTGCAAATTTATCAGTAGTTTCAGAAACCAATTCACTTAAATGAACAGTTTTAAAAACAGGCTCATATTTGTGAGTATCGAGTTGTGTTGCCAGCAATAAATTTTCGACAAGTTCATTCAGTCTGCCAACATCATTCAGGGAATTTTGTAAAATTGTTTTTGTTTGCTCTTCATCAAGTTTTCTTTTTTTCAGGGTTTCGATATAAAGTTTAATTGAAGCGAGAGGCGTTTTTAATTCGTGAGTGATAGAAAGCAAAAAATTACTCTGTTGTCTTTTTAATTTAAGCTGATTTTGAAGGCTTCGATAAATTAAAATAATTCCCCAAAACAAAAGTACCACCATCGCAATTCCTTCACTTGTGTACATCCATATTTTTCGAGACAGTTTTTTTTCAATTTCGAGATATGAATTTTCTTTAGGACGAATTAAAAAATTATTGAAATCGTTTTCTTTTTGAGGCTCAAAAACAAGTTCAAGTTTTGGGTAGTGAATAGTAAAATATTTTTTAACGTCATTCGAATCATTAAACATCTCTTGTGCAATTGCACCATTAACATCTACAGTTGCTTTGTAGCATTCAATTTCGAGCTGATATTTTTCCAGCGAAACAAATTCCTTATTGTCGTGAATGTGAGCGTAAGTCCACCAAGCAAAAGCAGCGATAATATATATCGAGAGAAAAGCGAAGATGATATTGGTTTTATTCAATTGCGGAAATATTTTTACAAATCCCAAACGGTTTTACGTTTCCCTTTGTTCAAATATTTTTTTAGGTTGAGCCAAAAAGCAAGAGAAAGGTAAACGATAATAGGGGACCCAAAAGTGATAAAAGAAGTATAGATAAAATACAAACGAATGGTTGATGAAGAAATTCCAAATTTTTCTCCAAGATAGCTGCAAACGCCAAAAGCGTGTTTTTCAAAAAAGTATTTTATCTTATCCATTGCTTGGCGCAATTTAAACTATTCTTTTAAATGTGCTCTATGATTTTATAATTTTGGTGTGGAGGTCCCTGTTGTTACTTCCCAACCATCGCTTAAAAAGCACTTAGGGTTTTCGGGTAAAACAAGGTTGATTAAAAGGGATGTACCTATTCCTACACCGAAAGAAATACCGAGAGTTTCCAATGTTGTAAACTTGTTTTTTTGATACAAGTCGGTTAATAAATATCCTGTTCCAAAAATTGTTGCAATCATCATTGAGCTTTTAAAAAATTGTCGCCCAACAGTCATTCTTCGAAAGGCAATAATATCTTTTAACAGCACTTTTTTATAAATAAATTTCGGATTATTTGAGATCGATTTTTTGAATAAATCTCCCAATAACTCAGGGTCGACACCCAAATAAATAAATGAATCAGTTATTTCGGTAACGGTTTGTTTAGCAAATTCAGGCTGACCTAAATAGCCTTTGTATTTAAGTGAAAGTTGTTGCCCGGTTTTTACTTCAATTATTTTGTGTTTTGAGCGGTTGATGAAATACAAATTTGTTTGTGCTTGTGAAGCACAGTAAAGGGCAATAAAAAGCATCAACAAAAACAAACGTAAATTATTCATCGCTATTCAATAAAATTTGTTTGCCAATAATACAACTCAAACATTTCAAATTTGCGCAATAATTATTTTTTAATTGAATTAACGCCTGCGATTCGAAAGCATTTTTTGCGTCAACTCCCATCGACTTCCAAAATAATATGATGGAATTATTTTCAGGCATCAATAGTTCATAGAAATTTAATGTCCGCTCAGGCAACTCATCTTTTTCATGCTGTTTACCATATAAAAACATTACAGGCAAAACAGTATTAACAAGCAATGTTTCGATGGCAGCATTTCCAATTTCGGTTTGCTTGGATTTTGTTTCATGACCAATAAATTCAAACGGGTTGAGCTTGTTGTTGATTTTTATTTTATAAAGATTGATCAATTCGCTTACACTTTCTGTAGCAAGAATTTTTGAAAATAAATGATTAGATTGATAAATAAGAGAAGCAAATTGAGCAAGCCTAACTGTTGGAAAATTTGCAGGACGAGTTCGTGCAAATTTCCAAACTTTTTTGTCCAAACTGAGGAGCTGATATTTCTTTTTCAAAAAATCAAACTCCCGTTTCATAAGATTGATATAGTCATCCGAATGTGCCGTTTCTAAAAATCCGGCAACGCCAAACACCAAAGCTTCAATTTGTATCAAACTGTTTTTGTGTTTTGAAATAACTGAAAGCGGTAAATTTTGTGCAAGCCATTCAAAAGGTTGTGCATTGGTTTTCATTCCAAAATATTTTGCCGTTAGTACATAAAACATGGTTTCCCAATGATTATTATTTTGCACAAGACTTGATTCAATGCGAGCACATTTTTCTTCTAAACGTTCCACTAGCAAGCGAGCCATAAAATTTAATAATTCGGTAGAGGAAGGAACTGTAAAAATTTTTTCGCAGGCAATGGTGTTTTGGTTTAGCTGCAGTTGATGATGTTTTCGGAGTGTGAGCGGAGAAATCAAATTCCGAAGCTCGATGCAAGGAATAGGTTTTCCGTTAGTATAAAAAATCTCTGTATCGTGAAAGTATACCACATGTAAAATAACGTTATCGTAATTTTTATCAATTTGATGATTGTGGTTTTTCCAGTCGGAAGACTTGATATGAATTTCAATATTTCCTGCCCAAAGCGTATTTCCAATTTTAACTTTGGCATTAAAAAAATCGGGACCGGCATCCGAATTCAGGATACCAGTTTGAATGATCTGCAAAGGTTCTCCGGAAATTGTTTTTAGAGGTTGTTTCAGGAGTGTTTTACTTTGCCAGATGAAGTGGAGGAGTTCTTCTTTCATAAGCAAAGGCAAGATAAAAAAATATTATCAAATGATACCGAATTGTTTCAATAAAATTTTCATTTCGTCATTGATATTTTGAGCTTCTATTTTAGCTTTTTGGGCAAAATCTTTTTCATTTCCTGCATAGATAATACTACGTGAAGCGTTCACTAATAAACCGCAATCTTCATTCATTCCAAATTTAGCAACATCGCTCAAACTGCCGCCCTGAGCACCAACACCGGGAACCAATAAAAAATGTTTGGGAATTATTTTTCTGATGTTTGCGAGTTCTTCAGCTTTTGTAGCACCAACAACAAACATCAAATTTGAAATATTGCCTATCTCGCAAGTTGTTTTAATCACACGTTCATATAATTTTTCGTCACCTATACTTTTTTGTTCATAATCTTCACTTCCCGAATTTGAAGTAAGCGCTAAAACGATTCCCCATTTGTTTTCATAATTAAAAAAAGGAGCGATTGAATCTTTGCCCATATAAGGCGCAAGTGTTACCGAATCGAAACTCAGGTTTTCAAAAAAAGCACGGGCATACATATCGCTTGTATTACCTATATCTCCACGTTTTGCATCGGCAATGGTAAAAATATTTTTAGGAATATAATTCAAGGTACGCTCCATTGTTTCCCAACCTTTACTTCCCATCGATTCGTAAAAAGCAGTGTTTATTTTATAAGAAACGCAATGATCTTTTGTTGCATCAATAATGGCTTTATTAAACTCGAAAACAGGATCAGTTTCGGATAATAAATGAGAAGGAATTTTCTTAATGTCGGTATCTAAACCAACACATAAAAACGATGCTTTGTTTTTAATTTCCTGTATAAGTTGACTTCTGTTCACGTTAAAAAAGTAAATTAAATTCTAATGAAAAATTATTGATGTATCCTTCATTATTTGCCGGTTGTGCGGCTGAAGGCCATGGTTGATTTTGGTTGAGGTTTAGCAATCCGTATTTTCCTAAAACCTGAAAACCTACAAAAGGTGTGTTAAATTGAAAACCCAAAATTGCAGAACAGTCATTTTTGTTGAATGATGGAGATGTTGGTTCAGGAAGTGCGTTTGTAGAAATATAAAAAGCTGAACTTACTAAATATGAATATTGAAGACCCACAACAACAAAATCGTTTTTAGTTTTATCAAATGCATAGGATAACATCAACGGCATGTCTAAATAATATAATCTGATCGAACTGTATTCGGCAGGGTTATTATTAAAATTGCTTCCTCTAAACGAAGCACCAAATTCTGCTTGTATCGAAAATTTCGGATTAAACCGATAACGTAAATATGCGCTTCCGTTAATGCCAATTCTTCCAATTGCGTTATGTAATTCAGTTCCCGATAAACCCGAATAACCAATGCCAAGTTTTAAACCAAATTTTAAAGGATCGCTATTGTCGGGTTTAAAAAAAGTTACTTCTTCATTTTCACCTATAGCAGTGGAATCAGTTTGTTGAGCATGACAAACGATTGTTGACCCAAACAATAATATGGTGAATAAGATTTTTTGCATAAGTTTTATCACTCGCAATTTATATTAATCAACGGTCACATAAAACATAAAGTATTCTTAAAATATGTAAACATATAATTGTGTTGATAGAGGTGGCGAGGATGAATTGAATTTTAAAAAGCGAAAGACAATATACATACAAATTTCAATTGCTGTTTAGTTTGTTGTGAAAAGGAAGAAAAAATATGCGTGTTAAAAAGTATCCTAAACAGAAAGTTTTCTAACATGAAAATCATCTAGCCAAAATAACGTGCAAAAAGAGGTCTTAATAAATGGCTATCAAATTTTTAATCGAGACGAATAGTACATATTTTAAAAAAAAAACTACATTCGGATTAACAAATACTTAAAACATGAAAAAAGATTATACCCCAATCAAATTTGTGATCGTAATTTTTATGGTTATGATAAGTGTGATGTATGCGCAAGCACAAAGCATTTTGCCACATTCTGCCACCATCGTAAATAATATTGTTTCTCATCCAAGGGTTTTTCACTCCAATACAGGATTCGCAAAAACAAGTATCTGTGGTGTTGATACGGTAAATTATACTTTTAATAAAACAACGTCATTTCAAAGCATCACTTTAAATGCATCCACAAGTGGAAATATTTTCGCACAATGGTATCCTGCAGCTGGAGCAATCACTGTTTCAGGTTTTGATTTTTATGCATGGCAAGCCGCAGGGTCAAGTGCTGTAGTAACATTAACATGTAATATTTATAATGCATCATCCGATTCGTTACCAACTGGTACACCGATTCGGTCAATTACTGTTGCTGTTGATTCATCTTTTGGTGGAGGACTACTTTCAGTTTTGAGAAAAAAAGCAATATTTAGCACACCATATACAACAAGTTCGCCCTACGTAATTACAATCGAAACATCGAGTTCAATAAATGTTGCAGTTGTTGCAAACAGTTGGGTGGCATCACCTCCAAATGGTCGTAGCGAATGGCTTAGTTCTGTTAAAATCGGGAGCACATTTGTGAGAGGATATAATGTTAGCATTGGAAGCGCACAGTTTAATGCCGATTTTATTTTTCAACCTTATGTTTCATTTTCTTTCACTGCAGGTTTCACAGCCGCATCATGTAATGCAGGAGGGAATAGTATATTTCTTAATAACACATCGTCTTCTGTTTTATTTAATCGCTTTTATAGTGTTAGAGCATTTCAAGGAATTCCTCAGTTTAGTTGTATTTGGGATTATGGTGATTCGAGCGGAACTTATTATACAGTAAACGGAACACATACATATAATTATCGCATTCCATATACTGTAAAATTATTGGATACATTATATGGCTGGATGGTTGGATGTGCAGACAGAGCCCAGTTAACATTGAGTGTAGCACCACCTGTTCCAAATGCAAATAATAACGGACCGTTATGCAGTGGAGCAACTCTACGATTAAATGCAGATACTATTTCTGGAGCAAGTTATTATTGGACCGGCCCTAATGGTTTTACATCTAGTATTCAAAACCCAACTATTTCTTCAGTGAGCATTTCTGTGATAGGAACATATTCGGTGAGGGCAATAATTGGCCAGTGCTCATCAATGGTAGCAACTACTTATGTGAATGTAATTAGCACACCGAGCGTAACCAATAACGGACCACTTTGTGCCGGACAATCACTTAATTTATCAGTAACAAACATTTCCGGAGCATCATATTCATGGACCGGACCAAACAGTTTTACATCATCATCACAAAGTCCAACCAAAACAGGAACAACAGTTGCAGATTCGGGAGTTTATAGTGTAAGTGTAACACTTGCAGGTTGTGGAACAATAGGACCTTATACTACAACAGCTGTGATTAACAGAGTCCCCACAACACCCACGCTCACTAATAACGGGCCGCTTTGTGTAGGTGATAATTTGAATTTAACGGCAACACAATATTCGGGAGGTACGTATAGTTGGGCAGGACCAAACAGTTTTACTTCTACCCAACAAAATCCAACAAGGGCAAGTGTGTTCAATTCTTATGCAGGTACCTATACCGCAACAATTTCTGCTAACGGATGTACTTCAGGGCAAGGATCAACAACAGTAACAATTAATAATGTTCCTTCAACACCAACTGCAGGAAATAATGGCCCACTTTGTAGCGGACAGTCTTTAAGTTTAACGGCTACCGCAATATCTGGGGCAGCATATAGTTGGAGTGGACCAAATAGTTTTACATCTACTTCACAAAATCCATCTCGAACATCACTTACAACTGCTGATGCAGGAAATTATAGTGTGATAGCAACTTTAAATGGTTGTGCTTCGGTTGCTGGAGTAACTTATGTTGCAATAACAACGCTTACACCAACACCAATTGCAGGAAGCAATGGACCGCTTTGTCCGGGACAAAATTTACAGTTAAGCGCATCAACTATTTCAGGTGCAACATATGCATGGACAGGACCGAACAGTTTTACTTCAACTCAGCAAAACCCGTCAATTAGTAACGTGTCTTCAACAAATGCCGGGATTTATAGTGTTACAGCAATAACAAGTGGTTGTGGAACTTCATCATCTGGAAATATAACTTTAGCAATAAACTCTTTACCATCAGCACCAACATCAGGTAACAACGGACCAGTTTGTAATGGCGATTCATTGTATTTAACTGCATCAAACATCACAGGAGCTACATATTTTTGGAGTGGTCCAAATGGTTTTACTTCTTCTTTACAAAGTCCGGTTATACTTAACATGAGTAGTTTGAAAGCCGGGGCTTATAGTGTTTATGTTACAGTTTCGGGATGTGGCACATCCTCGTCATCTTCAACAACTGCAATTACACATTCAGTTCCGGCAGCACCAACAACGATAAGCAGTATTTCAGTTTGTGCGGGCGATTCGATTGCTCTTTCCGGTTCGGCTTCAGGAGTTGGTTCTTCGGCAACATTCAGATGGACGGGTCCCAATAGTTTTAATTCAACTTTGACGAGTCCGGTTTTACGTAACGTAAACTCAGCTTATGGAGGCACCTACAATTTAACTGTATCTGATTCAGGTTGTACTTCACAGCCATCAACAACATTTGTTGGGATAAAGAGTATTCCTGCTTCAACAACACCAACAAGTAATGCACCTATTTGTGCGGGGGCTAATTTATTTTTGTATTCGACAGCAATTTCAGGAGCAACATATTTATGGAAGGGGCCAAGCGGAAATTACATAGCGGCCACCCAAAATTGCTTAATTCAAAATACGACAGCATTAATTAATAGCGGAGTTTATACAGTCTCATCAATTGTTAATGGTTGTACTTCTATTCCTGCATCGTTAACGGTATTAGTAAATCCCTTACCGGCAACTCCAGGAATATCAAACACAGGCCCAAAATGTATTGGCGACAATATTACACTTTCGGCAACCTATGTTCCAAGTGCAACATATAGCTGGAGCGGGCCTGGAGGGTTTTCTTCTTCGCAACAATATCCGGTACTTTCAAATATTACAACAGCTATGTCGGGAATTTATAGTGTGATTACTATCTCATCATCCTGTACTTCTGTTCCAGCTTCAACAGCAGTAATTGTAAATACTTTTCCATTAGCTCCTGCGCTAACTAGTAACCCTTCATCGGGAAACACATGTTCCGGAGACAGTATGCAGTTATTTGTGAGTACAGTTACCGGTGCAGCATACGATTGGCAAGGGCCGGCAGGTTTTGGGTCAACCACTCAAAATCCGATAATTAGAAATTTATCATCTGCAAATGCAGGAACATATAAAGCTTCTGTTACTGTTGGAGGATGTTCTTCACCACAATCAAACATTACTATTGCTGTAAATCAATCACCGGTTACAAGCGCAATTACAGGGTCAAATTCTGTAAAAAGATTTTCAACCCAAACGTATTCTGTTACAGGATCACCGGGGTCAGTATTTAACTGGAGTGTTATAGGAGGTTCAATTCAAAGTGGAGGAACATCTAACTCTGTGGTTGTTCATTGGGATTCAACCAAAGCCAATGCATTGATAAAAGTTATTGAAACATCAGCTTTAGGTTGCAACGGATCTTTGGTACAACAAAATGTAATAGTTAAATCAACGATTGGAATTGCTGAAAATGCTATGAAAATGGGTAGCGTTTCATTATTCCCAAATCCTGCTAGTAAAATTTTGAATGTTGATTTTGATCTGATACATTCAGCTAATTCCAAAATAGAATTTGTGAATATGTTAGGGCAATCGGTTCTAGAATTTTCTAAAAATGTTTCATCAAAAGATGCGATTCAATTAGATATTTCTTCTCTAAAAACGGGAATGTATTTTGTGAGTATTGTTATAGGAGATGAAAAGAAAACGATGAAAATAACAGTCGAGTAAATCAATTATTTGTAAAAGTGTTTTTTCTTATAAAGCCAATGTTTTTAAACATTGGCTTTATAGTTTAATAGTTTTCAATTCACATCAGCTGATTGCTTCGTTAAGCAATTTTAAATAGTCCTCTTTTTCAATATCAATTGCTCCCAATGATTTTAAATGCGAGGTTGTATATTGTGTATCAAGCAGCTTAAAACCATTTGCTTTTAACCATTCTACCAAAAAAACTAAAGCAGCTTTTGAGGCATCTCTTTCAATATGAAACATCGATTCGCCAAAGAAAGCTTTACCAATAGCAACTCCGTATAAACCTCCAACTATCGCATCGTATTCGTTTCGAGTTTCAAAACTAAATGCGTATCCCATTTCATGCAATTCGCAATACACACTTATAATTTCTTCCGATATCCATACATTGTCATTTCGTGAACAAGAGCGAATTGTTTTTTCAAAATCTTGATTGATGGTGAAGTGAAATTTTTTTGATCTTAAAGTTTGTTTTAGAGATTTGCTCACCTTTAAACCATCGAGTGGAATGATCCCCCGAACTTCGGGTTCATACCAATATATTTTAAAATTTTCATCGGCATGTGCCATTGGAAAAACGCCCAAAGTATATCCATGCAAAACCTGTTGTGCAGTTAATTTCATTCGTAAATAAGCAAAAGAATAAATTAAAAGTCGGTGATGTTTTTATTTGACTCGGATGCATTCATTGCATGTTCGAGATCGTTGTATTTAACTTTTATTTGATGAAAAGTTTCCCCATTTCCTGTACGTTTTAACTCGCCAAGGCTTTCTAATTTATTAATGATAAAACCAAGGTTTAAATATGAAATATCAAGTCCCGGAATAAAGTAATGTTCAACTTTGTTTGCCTCAATAGTTTCAGCAATCAGATCACATTTTACCATGTTTTCAATTAAGCTGCGACAAAGGTTTTGTGGGATGTCGAGCTTCTTAGAAATTTCCTCTACGTCAGGAGCCTTGAGGGCATCTTTAAATCTCTTTGCGATAAAATTCAGAATAAATAAACTATAAAGCATTCGCATTTTATGACTGATATTTAATGTTTGAATATCGCCTTCAAACTCAACAACATTTTGAACACAATAGGAGATTTCGGCACCAACCAAAACGATGATCCAACTGTATTGAAGCCAAGTAATAAATAATGGGATTGAAGCAAAACTTCCATAGATAGCATTGTATTTTGATATGCCGATTTGAAACGCAATATATGCCCATTGAAAAATTTGAAAAGCAACACCTGTAATAATACCAGCCGTTAGTGCCGACTTAGGTTTGATGCGTGTATTTGGCATCACCAGGTAAACAAAAAAGAACAATATACTTGTCGTAAAATATGGAAGAAAATTGATACTGAATAGAATGAGATTTTCTAAACTGTCATTTAAATATTCAATTTGTTTTGCAAAAATCTGGATGTAAGTTGATATAAAAATATTTACCGTACCTGTTAATATGATTAAGATTGGTGCAACTAACATTATTGATAAATAATCTGTGAATTTGCGTAACCATGTTCGTCCTTTTTGTACAAACCAAATGGAGTTGAAAGCGTTTTCGATATTTGATAAAACCTGAATAACCGACCAAAGCAATAATATCAAACCTAATCCGGCAATTAATCCACCTTTGGTATTGCTTAGCATGTTGTGAGAATATGAAAGCAAGTTTGTTAATACTTCAGGTTGATTTGCAAACGCCAATTGCAATTGTTGGGTAAGATATGCCTCAAGACCGAAACCTTGAGCGATACCAAATATCATTGCGATAACGGGAACAATAGAAAGTACGCTAAACATTGTTAAAGCAGAAGCATGTAAGCTCAGGCTTTTTCCCTGATAACCTTTGATGCCAAGAATAATAATTCGAACTAAATAGATAAACCACCTTTGCCATTTGGGAAATGTTGAAAGTTTAACATGCCAAATATGACGTGAGAAAAAGTGTTTTGTTTTTTTAAAATTGAACTTAGCCATTTATGAAAAAATTTGCTGCGTTAGCTTAATTAATAAGCATCAAATTTATTCAAAAAAGAAAAGAATGTGGAAAATAAAAAAGTGGAATATTATAATTGAAATAATCTTTTGTAGAGACGTTGCATGCAACGTCTCTACAAAAGATTACATTCCTGGAAACAATGCTTTACTCCAAGGAATTCGAGCAAGAATCATGATCATTCCAATTGCAAAATACCTTAATGCAATTTTATGTTTAGAAAGTGAATTGGCAGCTTTTTTTGATAAAGTTCGTCCAACTTGAATAAAAGCAATTGCAATAACCATTGTTGCAATATGTTCAACAGCAACAAATCTAAAACCTGCATTTTTCATCATCTCACCAGATTTAAATGCTTGGTCAACCGCAGGGCTGATGAAATACAATATCAACCCGATTAATAATTGAGTATGGCAAAAAATGACAAATATAATTTGAGAAAGGTTGTCGGCCTTTTCAAAATCTTTCTTATTAATAACGCCTTGAGCAGCTTTTGTAATAGCATAAATGCCGGCAAATAAAACACCCCAGCGAAGGATGTTGTGAATGATAATTAGTGTATTGTACATGGTTAAAATTTTTTCTAAAATAATTTTGTTCTACTACTTATACAATCATTTATCTAAAAAGTTTTATAATATTGTTTATAACTTCTATTAACTTAAGTGAAATGAATAACGATTTCTATTTCTCAATAAAAAGTTTATTTCTAATTCTTTTTTTACTTACAATTTATAATTCAAATGCTCAAGTAAAAGATGTTCCTTTTGAAACAGAAGGTGTAAGGCAAGATCCTGATTGGGTTTCAACAGCCATCACTAAATATACAGATTTTGTTGGTGATTTAAAAGCAGACAAAGATGGAAATATTTATACAACAGGAAGAATCGAATCCTATTTAGTGTTTCAGAATAAGAAGAGTTTTCCTTTACCTGAAAAAAATAAAAATGTGTCACAGAATGAATCACATCTTTACTTTCTGTGTAAGCAAAACAACAAAGGTAAATTGGAATGGTTTCGCCACTCAAAGTCGGATGCTCGAGGTATCGCGATTAAAACGGATAATGAAGGAAACATTTTTGTTTTAGGAAAAGCCAATAAAAAAGTTCAATTCCAATCGGGTGATAGTTCTTTTTTATGGTGCGGTAACGACAGTTCTTACAATTTTACCTTCATTAATAAATATGATATGAATGGGAAATTGGTCTTTACAAAATACTTGAATATAAAAGAAAACTTTACCCCATCAGCTTTTATAATTGATAAGAAGGGAAATTATGTGATTGCCGGAGAATATGATTTCCGTAGAAAAAATAAGCTTTATGAAGGAAGACACAGTTTTATGATAATTAAAACAGATGCCTCGCTCAACCCATTATGGAAATTTTCTGGAGGCGAAATAAATGATAGTCATCTTAATTCAATTTGTGAAGACAGTAAAGGAAATATTTATACCGGTGGATATTTTAAAGACAGCACACTTGTAAATAATATTTATAGAAAAGCCAATTCAAATTATGAAGCTTTTATTTTCAAATTAAATTCAAAAGGAAAATTTGAATGGATAAGGACAAACAGCACCGGTGCTAATGAATTCGGCAAAGCTTCTGTACAAAATATTTTTTGTACAACAAGCGATGAAATATATTTGTGTGGAAAATTCACTCACAGATTTTATTTGAGCGACCAAAAGGTTTCACAAAAAGATATTACTACCATAAACGGAACAGAAGAATCATTCTTCTCACTTTTGGATAAGGATGGTAATTTAAAATGGGTTAATACTTCGCATGGTAAAGGATTAAGTGCATATGATAACTCTGCAATTGATCAGAATGATAATTTAATTATTACCGGAATTGCAACGTATTCTTCATTTACCACTTTGGGAAAAGAATTATTTTCATTTGTTTCCAAAGGAAAGAGAAATGTTTTCTTTCTTTCATATAATAACAAAGGGGAACAGCAATGGCTGAAAGCATATGAAAATGCTGATGGTTCGCAATATCAAAAGATTTGTACCAATAAAAACAATATATATTTATTCGGAAATTTCAGTTCTAAGCTTTCTTTTGTTGATTCTGTTTATTCAGCACAATCACCGTCATCTTATTACTGGGTTTGTTTTGATAAGACAAAATTTTCCAACAAAGGAATCAGACTTGAAGCTAAACCCACAACCTTGATTGAAAGAGTTGGTTGTAGATGCTATGGAAAGGAAACAACTAAAATCGGATACGCACAATCTGTATCAAGTTTGTTGACCAATGGTAATTTTGAAAGATTTACCGGATGGAAATTCGCAGATCCTTACAGCAGTTTCAATAAAACATTTTTCAAAGATTTACAATTTAGTGGTTCAACAACCGGTGATGCAAAATTTTATTCTTTAACAACCATTTCACAAAATCCAATTCGTTTTTTAAATTTTGATAAGTCATTGCTTTTTAATTTTACCCCATGTAATTCTGATCAATATCAACTTCCTTTAACTGTAAACATTAACCAATCAATTTTACATTACCAACGAGACTTTGACTATGATACATTCAAACAAACCACTGAAGAGTATTTTGATGTGTTAAAATATATTTCGGGAATGAACAATAAAGATATTCTGAATTATCTTTTTTATGAGAATGAAAATATCAATGTAAAAAATAAAATAAATTCTATAAATAAACTGTATAAAGTTAAAATTTCATTTTCAGATATCCCTGATAAATTCATCAATAATTTTATAGATTCACTCGAAAAGAAAAAAATAAACATTGATAATGTCATTTTAGATAATTTTATAAAAACAAATTCCACAAAGCATTTTGTGAATGAAGAAGAGTCCGCTGTTCTCGAAGAAATATTTGAAAACAAAATGGCTCAATTTACGATTAAAGATATTATTGATTTACTTTATCCTCAGTTTGATATCAATTTCGGAACGGAATATTTGGGAGTTGAATTTGGTTCGAATCTTTTAAGAAAATGGGATAACGTAAATCAGAAGCCATTCAAGGATACAAATGATAAGGATCTTCAATTTTCGATTTTACTCAATGTTAAAAATTTCGAAATTGATTCAAAAAGAGGACTTAAAGCGGAAATAATAAGTACTTGTTTCCCGAAAGCAGAAATTAACGGAACTGGAATTTTAATGGATTGTAATTCCATTGAATTTACTGGTGACACTATTTTTGATAAAACGCGTAATATGCCTTTTTCTTCGTGTTATCAGGCTTTAAATAGCTACCGGCAAAATGAAATTTCGAATTCATTGTTGCATAATTTTATGGGAATAGGAATTAAAACCTGCAACTTTAACTTTCCGGTAAATAAGGAGAATGTTAAATGTAAAGGCGAAAATATTTTGCTTAACAGGAAGTGTATTTACGGAAAAATGATTTTTACAAATGAAAATAATAATGATAGTCTGATTTTGATAAAGACTATTGAAAATAATCAAACATCTATGACAAAAACAGAATTCGAAAACTTAATTAATAATTCAGGTTTGAATATAATAAAAATTGAATATTTCAAGGAAATGATAAGTGTTGAATTTTATTTCAAATCAAAATAATTAGGTTCATAGTTTTAACGTTTTGTAATGCCAATACAATAATTCATTAAAATGTTTTGTTATACTTCTACTTGATGGAAATGATGAAAAATCAAGATTTATAATTGTAGGTCTAAAAACCAAAAATCAAAGCCAAGTTTTATTGTTTTCTATACTGTTCCATACTTTCATCTTCAATTTTTTCTTTTCTGTAACACCGTTAAATTTTTTGAAATAGCATGAAATTAGGCAATCAAAACTCTCATGTGTAAAATTTTGTGAATGACTAAAAATGTGTTATACATCAGTTAAAATTTGTAAACAAAGTTTTTTATTTTAATTTTATGCAGCCTATTAAATATGATCTACTCGTTTTGGCATAAAGTTCCTTTTGTGAGGTTTCTAATTCCATTTGTTTTTGGAATCAGCACTTCCTTGTTTTTTCAATGTGATTTCTTCATTTCATTTTCAGCATTTACATTTTCGTTAAGTGGATTTTTTCTTGCATTTCTATTTTTAAAACGCATGCGTTATGCGGCATTAAATGGAATACTTCTTACGGCAACACTTTATTTCTTTGGCATTTCACTCAATCTGTTTCAAAATGAATTATTCAAAAACGATCATTACTCAAAAGTAAATTCAGCAAAATATTTGATCGTTAATGTGGATGAAGTTGTTCTCGAAAAATCGAAATCATATAAATTACACAGTAAAGTTTTAGGATATTTTGATTCATCATTTATACAAAAAAATTGCAGCGGAAACTTGATGTTATATGTTGTAAAAGATTCGCTCAGTAAACAATTAAAATATGGTGATGTGCTTATCATCAAAAATAATCTGATTGCTGAAGTTCCGCCACCACAAAACCCTGACGAGTTTGATTATAAAAGATATTTACGATTTAACAATATTCATTTTCAGGCTTATCTCCGACAAAATGATTATCTAAAAACAACCCTCACAAAAACAAATTGGTTGTTCAGTTGGGTGTATGATGTACAATATTATTTTAAACAAACGCTTGCAAAAAACATTGTTGCACGTTCGGAAACGGCTGTTGCACAAGCTTTGCTTTATGGATATGACGATGAGATTGACCCTGATGTTGTGCAGGCTTATGCAAATACCGGAACATTGCATGTGCTGGCAGTTTCGGGCATGCATGTTGGTTTAATTTTTATGATCTTAACATTGATGTTAAAGTTTATGGATAAAACCAAACGCACAAAACTTATTAAAAATATTATCATCATTTTAAGCTTGTGGGTTTATTCATTGTTGTGTGGATTTTCTCCTTCCATTTTACGTGCAACAGTGATGTTTACTTTTATCATTTTAGGACAACTGTTTAGCCGACCAACAAACGTGTATAATACATTGGCAATTTCTGCATTTACTTTAATGTGCATGGATACGAACATGCTTGCAAATGTTGGTTTTCAATTAAGTTATATGGCAGTTATCGGTATAGTTTTTTTGCAACCTTTTGTTAGCGAATGGTACGACCCAAAAAGTTGGTTAGGAATTCAAATTTGGGAAATCACAGCTATTTCGATTGCAGCACAGATTATCACATTTCCTCTTGGATTATTATATTTTCATCAGTTCCCGAATTACTTTTTATTTTCAAATCTTATCATCATTCCGCTTACCACAATTGTAATTTATATTGGAATAGTTTTGGTGGCATTTTCAAAAATTCCAATTATTGCGTTATGGCTAGGAAAGCTTATGTACTGGGGAATTGCCTTAACAAATCTAATCGTAAAATTTGTAGAACAGATGCCATTTTCTTATGTCAGCGGAATACATATCAGCATCATTCAAACCATTTTTATATTTATCGGACTGGCATTTTTTATTTCCTATTTCATCTTGCGAAGAACCATTTTTTTTAAACTTGGTTTGGTGATGAGTTGTTTGTTTTTGGGATTGAATGGGTTGCAGCAATATAAAAATCTCACACAACAAAATATTGTCACGTATCATATTTCCAACCAAACAGCCATCAATTTTATTCAAGGAAATCACTCAACATTAATCATTGATTCATTGCTTTGGGCCGATAAAAGTAAAGTGCATTTTCACATGCAGCAACATTTTTGGCATTGCGGAATGAAGCAACAACAAATTTGTTTTACCCAAAATTCATGGAAAGAAATTTCTGTAAACGATAAAAAAATTATTTTATCAGGTGAAGATTTGCCAATATTTTCGTCAAACGATTCTTCGAATTTTATTCTTATCATTAAAAATAAAATTAAGCTGAAAGAATTTCTGCAAACTTTTCATCCATCGCAAGTAATCATTACAACAGCTGTAAAACCCTATCAAGCAAAGGCTATGAAAGCGTTATTGCATGAAAATAATATTCCGGTTACATGTGTTGGCGAATCGGGAAGTTTTCAATTATCATTGTAGTTCTATTTTCACTACATGAGCAACCTTGTTTTATATGAAGTAAACGACCGTGTTGGTTACATCACGTTAAATCGTCCCGAAAAACGAAATGCATTAAGTTTCGAATTCGTAAATGAAATAAAATCGGTTTTTAAACAAGCCGAAGCCGATAATAATTGCAAAGTAATTGTTATCAAGTCAAACGGTGAAGCTTTTTGCGCAGGTGCCGATTTAGGATATTTACAACAACTTCAAAACAATACATACGAAGAAAATTTAGCCGACTCAAAAAACCTTTCAGAGTTGTTTCGTGTTATTTATCTTTCAGGAAAAGTTGTCATATCTCTGGTAAATGGACCGGCACTTGCAGGAGGGAGCGGATTGGCAACAGTTTGCGATTTTTGCTTTGCTACACCAAATTCAACCTTTGGATATACCGAAGTAAAAATTGGTTTTGTTCCGGCCATTGTGATGGTGTTTTTAGTGAGAAAATTTGGAGAACAAAAAGCTAAACAATTGTTGTTAACCGGAGAAGTAATTGATGCGAATAATGCTTTTGAAATAGGGTTGATAAACTATTTGGTAGATGAAAATTTTATCGATGAAGAAGTGAAAAACTTCGCCCAAAAATTATGTAAACAAACCTCCGGTCAGTCGCTTAAAATGGTAAAAGAAATGTTGGCAGAAGTACAAAATATGACACTTGATGAAGGATTGAATTATGCTGCCGAAATGAATGCCAATGCACGAAAAACAGAAGATTGCAAAAGAGGCATAACAGCATTTTTAAATAAAGAAAAACTAACCTGGTAAAAAATAATTAACACCCAAACATGAAAAAAATTATTCAACTAGTTGCATTGTTAAGTATGAGTTACTTCTCATTTGCGCAAACAAAAAACATTAAAGAAGGAGTTGCAGAATTCGACATTTCCTATCCGGCTCTTTCAGCTGAAATGAAGCAAATGGAAAGTATGCTTCCAACAAACATGAGCCTTTATTTTAAAAATGAATTAAGCAGAATCGAAATGATTACTTCAATGGGGTCTTCAGTTGTGATAAGTGATAACACCAAAAAAGAAGTAACAGTTTTGATGGATATGATGGGCAAAAAAATTGCTATTAAACAAACTCAAGACGAATTATCACAAAAAGAAGCTGCATTAAAAAAGGAAGGTAAAATGCCAGAATACTCTATTGTAGAAACAAAAGAGAAAAAAATTATTGCAGGATACAAATGCAAAAAAGCAATTGTTCATTATACTCTCAATGGTAAAAAAGAGCAAATGATATGTTATTACACCGAAGACTTACCCAAAATAAATAATGGCACCGATAACATGGCGCTTAAAGAGATCAAAGGGTTTTTGATGGAATATAATATCAACCAAAACGGAGTGCAAATGCATATTATCGCAAAAACACTTAAAGCAGAAACTGTAGCCGATAAATTATTTACGGTACCTTCAGATTTTAAAATATTAACTCAGGCAGAAATTGCTGAAATGATGGGCGGAATAGGAAAAGAAAGTGATTCGAAATAATCAACTTTTTAAAGTAACTTTTGTTTAATGTTTTTCCCTAAATAATCCCTAAAATGAAAATCGGAATAGTTTGTTATCCAACATATGGTGGAAGTGGAGTTGTTGCTACTGAACTCGGAAAAGCATTGGCAATGCGCGGGCATGATGTTCATTTTATTTCTTACAAACAACCTGCACGATTAGATTTTTTTACAGGAAATATTTTTTTTCATGAAGTATACGTTTCCTATTATCCATTGTTTGATTTTCCTCCTTACGAAACAACTTTAACAAGTAGGTTAGTGGATGTTGTCAAACATGAAAAACTTGATTTGCTTCATGTACATTATGCAATTCCGCACGCTTCCGCAGCTGTGCTTGCAAAAGAAATTTTGGCAACACAGGGAATACATATTCCTATCATCACAACCCTACACGGAACCGATATTACGCTTGTTGGAAAAGACCCATCTTTTGAACCCGTAGTGTCTTATTCGTTAAATATGTCGGATGGAATTACCGCAGTTTCCGAAGCTTTAAAAAAAGATACGTACGATCATTTTCAAACAAAAAAAGAGATAAAAGTAATTCCAAATTTTATTGATATCGAACGTTTCAGTAAAAAATCGAAAGATCATTTTCGTAAAGCTATTGCAGCAAAGGGCGAACATTTGATTGTTCATACTTCAAATTTCCGAAAAGTAAAACGAGTAGAAGATGTAGTGAAGGTTTTTAGTTTGATCAGAGAAAAAATTCCATCAAAATTATTGCTTGTCGGTGATGGTCCCGAAAGACAAAATATTGAAATGCTTTGTCGTGAATTTCATATCAATGACTCAGTAATTTTTTTAGGAAAACAAGATCCTGTTGAAGAAATTCTTTCTGTTGCCGACTTGTTTTTGATGCCTTCAGAAACAGAAAGTTTTGGTCTCTCAGCACTTGAAGCAATGGCTTGTGAAGTGCCTGTAGTTTCATCAAATGCCGGAGGAATTCCTGAGCTGAATATTGATGGCGAATCAGGATTTTTATGCAATGTAGGCGATGTGAATGCGATGGCAGAAAAAGCTATTTATATTTTGAGTGATGATGCAATTTTGAAAACATTTAAAGTAAATGCAAAAAAGCGAGCAATGGTTTTTCATATCGATAAAATTGTTCCTCAATACGAACATTATTATGAAGAAGTAATTAAAAATTCGGTTGCATTGTAATTAATTTCTTTTTCAATAACTTTTCCAATAACCATGGGCTTCAGCCCATGGAAACAGCAAATAAAGAACTCTCGGGGCTTTAGCCCAAATACATTCTCAATAAAATATTCCTGAAATAAATTCCGCAACTATTATGTTTGTGTTGCGATGAATAAGATCTTCTCTTCCAAAAATTTTCCATTTGTTCTGATGGCGATTCTCTTGCCAAAATTTTCGATCATGGAAAAGATTCCCTTTTTTGGTGATGCGATTTCGTCAACAGCAAGAGCCGTTCAATATATTTTTGATCAGAATTTACTTACTATTTTTTATCCTATAGAAACCGACCCGGCTCATCCAACGCTTTATCCATGGCTAATGGCGGCTTGCTGGAAATTTTTCGGACGATCACTTTTGGTTTCACATCTCTATGCCTATTTCTGGTATTTATTTTTAATTTTTATTTTCTATAAAATAGCAAAATTATTTATTGTAGATAAAGCAGATGTAAATAAAACACTCTTGTTATTTATTGCAATGCCAACCGCTCTTTCAATGTCGGCAATGATGTTAAACACAACTGCGGTGATGGCATTTTTTTTATTAGCCATTTATTCGCTGCTCACAAAAAATAATAAATGGTTTTTGGTAAGCACCATTTTGATGATGCTCACTCATATGCAAGCACCATTTTTTTTATTGGCACTTGCGGCTACCGACTTTTTTCTGTTGATGAAAGAGAAGAGTTTTATCGTTTGGTTTAAAGAACGATTTGTTTTTTATGTTCTTCCATTTGCTGTTTTAGTGGCGTGGCTTACCTTACATTATTTACATACCGGCTGGTTGGTATTGTCGCCAAATTATTCTGATGCCGATAAATTAAATGGGTTTTCACAATACGCCAAAAGCTTGTTACTAATGGCCTGGCGACTTGTTGATTTCGGAATGATTACATTTTATATCATTTTTATTTACGCACTCTTTAAAAAACTTGGCGATAAAAAATTGCAACAAGTTTGGTTGATATTGGCAATAGTTATTTGTGGATTGATGGCCATATTTTTAGAAAATACTATCGGGCATCGTTACTTTTTAGTTTTGGGTTTAATAATGATTATTATAGTGATGAACGCGCTACAATATTTTGCACCACGACAAAAAAATATACTTTATGTTTTGCTATTGCTGTCTCTCGTTTTTGGAAATTTTTTATATTATCCCGGCAAAACAATTGGTGATGGAAACCTTGTATATCTTGGTTATTTTAATCTTGCCAAAACAATTAAAAATGATTTTAGTGATACCACAGTTTTTTACAGTTATGCCCCAATTGCAAATCCATCTCAGTTAATGTATTTGAATGATGAAGGATTAAAAACCGAAAGAATAAATGGGCAAAACTTAGACTCAATCCCTGCAATTATTCAATCGAATTTAAATGCAGAGTTTAGCGAAAGCGATAAGCAATATTTAGCTCAACATTTTTATGGAAAGAGTTATACAAAAGGTTCAGTTTATGTAAATGTATTTCTTAATCCGAAATTTTATAAAAAGCCGGAAGGCTGGAAACTGCGTGTACCTTCAGGGTTTGAAAATTGGATGATTGAGATGAAAGCGAAGATCAAAAATTAATGCCCGCAACTTTTTATACACTCTTTTGCCTGTTGCTTTTCTTGTGGAGATAAACCATCAAAATCTTTTGTCAGATCAAGATAAAAAACAGCTTTATCACAATCTTTAATTCTGAAATAAAGAAATCCAAGATTGCTCATAATAATTGGGTTGTTTGGATTTAACCTGTCAGCTTTTTTATAATAGTTAATTGCTGTTTCAATATTTTTATTTTGCTGAGAACCTCCTTGGTTTGCCTTGGATGTTGTTGCTTCGGCAGCATATAAACAAGCGTTCAAATTTTCTTTATCAAGAGATATCGCTTTATCGAAATTTTTTATTGCCTCTTTATATCGTTGTTCTCTAAATGCGATAGCACCAAGAT